>ERZ795032.588-NODE-588-length-36580-cov-5.072115_pt1 | contig 36580 bp, 29 predicted proteins | sample MGYA00375124_ERZ795032 | MGnify/ENA primary metagenome ERZ795032 (study PRJEB30167, sample SAMN05720154) | activated sludge metagenome | isolation source: Anaerobic digester | place: China | collected 2015-12-16 ...
AAAGTATTTCAAAGTATCCATATTAACCGTAATAATCTTTTCATTTTTTACTTCACTTACAGGTTGTTACTTTTTCCCACAGGAAGAGGAAGTGCTGGCTCCACCATTAAAGGAACCTCAAAAATTAGAGTATAAAACAATAAAAGTAAAAAAAGGTAATATAGAAAAGCGTATAAATGGAACAGCATATTTTGTATCTGATCTGCAAACTGATCTTTGTTTTAAGTACAGAGGTGGAAGAATAAAGTCAATAAATGTAAAAGATGGTGATATGGTTTATGAAGGCGACATTATAATTGAGCTTGAAACAGAAAACCTTGAAAATCAAATCATGCAGCAGGAAATGGCTCTCGAAAAACTTAAACTAAGCACAGGTCAGACCTTGTCAAATTTACATAGATCAATTAAACTGGCTGAACTTCAACTTGATGACTTGAAGAAAAAATTGGAGAAAATCAAAAAAACCATGGAAAATCTACCTGATGGAGTTTCTCTTCAGGATATAATGCCTGGTGCTAATATGGAAGATATACAGGATCAAATCGAAAGACAGGAATTTATACTCAATGGTGAGATTGAAAAATATAATAATGCAGAAACTTCTGCTGAATTAGATATTAAATCTATAGAACTTCAAATACAAAATCTGAGTATTGAACTTGAAAAAACAAAGCTTGTTTCACCGGTAACAGGAAAGGTGGTCTGGATAACATCTACCAAACCGGGTGAATCTATACAGGCATATACTAATCTTATAAGGATAGCTGATGTAAATAGGTTGAAGCTTAAATATACCGGGGATAACATTTCGGATTTTAAGCTTGGCAGCAAGGTAGAAGTAAAAATTGACGATGCGGAATATGAGGGAGAGGTTGTTATGACTCCTTCAACAGCACCTTTTGATGCCGATGAAAGTATAAAAAGGTCTATTTTTATAAATGTAAAAGGACTTCCTAAAGGTGTTTCATTGGGTTATTCTGCAAGAATAAGTTATCTTCTTGAATATAAGGAAGACGTAATTGTAATTCCAAGAGATATGCTTCATGGATTTATGGGCCAAAAGACAGTTTACATACTGGAAGATGGACTTAAGAAAGATAGGTCTGTTCAAACGGGAATTGAAACTCCAACAGAAGTGGAGATCTTAAAAGGTCTTGAAGAAGGCGAAGAGATTATAGAAGGTTGAGGGGGGAAGATTCTTGCTGATAATTCTAATTAGAAAAATACTTAGCAATAAATGGATGGTCCTATGTCTCCTTATTGGATCAATTATCACTGTAGCTATGGTAAGCAGTGTACCTATATATACAAATGGAGTATTACAGCGAATGCTAACCCGTGATTTAGAAGGTTATCAAAAAAATTATGGCGGCTTCCCCGGAAGGTATTCCATTAAAGTCAAATTGCATTATTATACTGATAATGTAGACGACAGAGTTAAGGCATATAAGTGGTTTGCTGAAAGAATTGTTGATTTGCCTCGACAGCTTAATGTGCCTGTAATTATTGATAATAATTCTCTAATTGCTGATAATTTAACAGCACTTCCTGAAATTCAAAGAGAGGAAAAGCCGAAAACCAGGTTCTTTAAATTTGAGGGTATGGACGCTTTTGTTGAACATGCCCAAATCATTAATGGACGAATGTTTTCAGATAAAAAAGAAGGAGATATTATTGAAGTAGTTGTAACAGAAAAAGCTTTTGATTCGCTGGACCTTCGTCTTAATGAAGTTTATCATGTAAGTAATTTTCTAAATGAAGATGAACTTTTATGCAAAGTCAAGGTGGTTGGAACATTTACAATTAAAGATGCTGCAGATCTTTACTGGTTCGATGGAATATGGAATTTTGATGAGAGCTTTTTAATGGATAATAAACTATTTAGTCAATTGTTTATAGAATCTCAAAATCCCATATTGACCGAAGTTCGCTGGAATTATGCTCTTGATTACCATAAAATTAAAATAGAAAACATAAGTCATATTTTATCTGCATATGATACCCAGTTTAGATGGTTTAAAAAATATACTGCAATACTTGATGCAAGGTTGCCAATCATTCCAATCCTTGAAGAATATCAGAAGAGGGAAAAACAGCTTAGTTTAACATTATGGGTGCTGCAGGTTCCAATATTGCTGATGCTGGCATTCTATATGTTCATGGTTGCACAGTTAATAGTCAAAAGTGAAGAAAATGAAATTGCAGTTGTGAAAAGCCGGGGTTCCAGCAGCCTCCAAATATTTACCAGCTACTTGCTTGAAAGTATATTGCTTGGTGGAATTGCTTTTGCTGCGGGTCCATCCCTAGGCTTATTTATATGCAGAATATTGGGATTGTCAAACGGCTTCCTGGAATTTGTACAAAGAACTTCTCTGCCGGTTGAATTGAGTAAAACTGCTTACTTATACTCTCTAATAGCTTTAGGATTGTTTGTTATATCTATGCTTTTACCTGCTTATCTATCTTCGAGAACCAGCATTGTCCTTTATAAACAAAGTAAGGTAAGAAAAAGTAAAAACCCAATATGGAAGCGTTATTTTCTTGATATAATACTGCTGGCTATATCCGGATATGGTCTATATAGCTATAAAATGAGAACACTTACTCAAGTATTAACGGGTATAAAGGGCACAGATATTGCTATAGACCCACTTTTATTCCTTATATCTACAATGTTTATTCTTGGGGTAGGACTTGTACTATTAAGACTATTCCCTTATCTGGTAAGTTTCATTTTCTGGTTGGGAAGAAAAATATGGTCACCTGCACTTTATGCTTCTTTCCTTCATGTAGGAAGATCAGGAGGACAAGAACAATTTCTCATGTTATTTATAATCCTTGCTATTTCACTAGGAATTTTTAACGCCAATGCAGCCAGGACTCTTAACAGAAACATTGAAGAGAGGATCAGATATGATATTGGAGCAGACATAACCATCAAAGCCAAATGGGAAAGTAATGAGGTGTCTTTTGGCGGCATGATGGGTGCAGAGCCTGAAATGGTTGGAAGTGTCGGATTCGGAAGTGATAACAAACCTACTGAATATATTGAACCGCCATTTAAACAATTCACGGAATTAGATGGTGTTGAACTTGCCACAAAGGTTTTCAAAAAAAGTAATGTTGAGATGAGAAGTATAGCGGGCAGTACATATAATGTAGATCTGTTGGGAATTATTCCTGATGAATTCGGTAAAGTATCATGGCTTCGTCCAGAATTGATGCCATATCATTGGTATCATTATTTAAACCTTATGGCTGAGGCACCTACTGCTTTCTTGGTATCAAGCTCTACAAGAGATAAATATAAATTAAAAGAGGGAGATTCCATTTACTTAACCTGGAAGGGGCAAACTTATTTGGAAGGCTATATATATGCCTTTATAGACTATTGGCCTTCATATAATCCAAATTTTAAAAACCAAAAGGGTGAACCAAAAGATTTTATAGTAGCAAATTATTCTTATATTGCGGCAAGAATGTCCCTGGAACCTTATGAGGTTTGGATAAAAAGAGAACCGGGTGTTACTGATACTCAAGTTTATAATGATATTAAAGAAAAGAAGATTGCTATTACAGACATTAAATTTACAAAAAATGAAATTATAAAGAAAAAGAATGATCCTATGCTTCAAGGTACAAACGGGGCATTAACAATGGGCTTTGTAATTACTATGCTTATAAGTTCAATTGGGTTTTTAATATACTGGGTACTATCTATACGCAGCAGAGCTCTTCAGTTTGGCATTTTCAGAGCTATGGGTCTATCAATGAGGAATATTATTACTATGCTTATTTGCGAGCAAATACTTATTTCAGGGGTTGCCATATTACTGGGGATCATAATTGGAGGTGCCACATGCGACTTGTTTATTCCTCTTATTCAAATAGCTTACAGTGCTGAAGAAATGGCTCTTCCGTTCAAGGTATTTGCTTATGGAGGGGATTATATCAAGTTATATACGATTGTAGGGACTATGCTGTTGTCAGGAATTGCAATTTTAGCAATCCTTGTATCCAGGATTAATATTAATCAGGCAATTAAACTTGGAGAGGACTAGCTATTAATGGGTAGTGGGAGCAGGAAGCAGTTAATGGCAGGGAGAAAGGGAAGTAAGAAGCTAGGAAAAGGGGGTAAAAAGTTAAATGGGTGAGGAAATGCTGGCTGTCAAGGAAAAAAGCATTATTCGGCAAGCTCCAATAATAGTTACTGATAATCTGGATAGAGATTTTCATTCAGGAAGAGAAATAGTGCATGCGCTTAAAAAAGTTAACATAAAAATTGAACCAGAGAAGCTTACTATTTTAAGAGGAAGGTCAGGTTCCGGCAAAACAACTTTAATAAACCTTCTTGGTGGACTTGACACCCCTACAAAAGGAAGGATATTCTTTAAAGATAAAGAAATAACAAGTATGACAGTTTCTAAAAGGGATGAGCTTAGAAAGAAAAATTTCGGCTTTATTTTCCAATCTATTGCAATAATATCTGTAATGTCGGCTTACGAAAATGTTGAGTTTGGCCTGAGAATTGCAGGGTTTGATTCGAAACACAGAAGAGAACGGGCGGAAGAATGCCTTACCCTGGTGGGACTGGGTAAAAGGATGCATCATAGAGCTCATGAGCTTTCGGGTGGAGAACAACAGAGAGTCGCCATAGCCAGGGCAATTGCCCATCGCCCCGGTGTTATTTTCGCCGATGAGCCCACTGCAGAGCTAGATACATATATGGGACTTCAGATAGTCAAACTTTTCAAATCCCTTGTTGAGAAAGAAGGACTAACAGTTGTAATGACTACACATGATCCGAGCATGATGGAAATAGCAGATTGTGTATATACTCTTGAGGATGGTGAAATTGTTGATGAACAATGGGCATGATAGTATTAACAAACAGGATAAAATTCAGGTTGATGTTCATGAAGGCACTCAAGATGATCAAAGCGAAAATATAATAATATGCGAAAACCTGGTAAAAATCTATAAAACCAAGGAAACTGAGGTTGTTGCTTTGCAGGGCCTTGATCTTACAATAGAAAAAGGTGAATTAATGGCCATAATAGGGAACAGCGGAAGTGGCAAGTCCACCCTTCTTAATATGCTGGGAGGCCTTGATAGACCTTCTGCAGGAAAACTTATTATTGATGGAAAGGATCTGCTTAAATTTAGTGATAGGCAACTGATGAAATATAGGAGAGAGACCGTTGGATTTGTCTGGCAGAATAATGCTAGAAATCTGATTCCTTATTTGACAGCAAGAGAAAATGTAGAACTCCCTCTAATATTAACGGGGAAAAAGAAAAAGGCTGCAAAGGCGCTGGAATTACTGGATATGGTTGGGCTTACCAATAGAGCTTACAGTAAATTAAGCCAGCTTTCAGGTGGAGAGCAGCAGCGTGTTGCAATAGCTATTGCTCTTGCCAATAACCCTAAAATTCTTCTGGCTGATGAACCTACCGGTTCTGTAGATACCAGGACAGCAGACCAGATATTGGATGTATTCCGTGTAATGAGCCAGACTTTGGGTATTACTGTTATTATTGTTACTCATGACAGGAGATTGGCACGTAAAGTGGACAGGGTAGTGGCAATAAGAGATGGTAGAACAAGCAGTGAGATAATCAGAAAAAGGTCTTATGCAGAGGAACTGGAAGGCATGAAGGTTGGAATATCAAGCGGGGATGATGATACTCACGTGGAATATGCTGTGCTGGATAGAGCGGGGCGTCTTCAAATCCCTGCCGAATACATTGAAGCTATGAGCCTTAAAGGCAGAAATAAGGTCAAGGTATCACTTGAAGAGGGAAAAATTGTTCTTGAACCTCCGGAAAAATCCTCCGATGAAAAAGCTGATGAAAAAGCTGTTGGAAAAGCTGTTGGAAAAGCCGTTGGCTGAAAAATGAAAGAACTGTAAAAGGCTGTTGACCGAAAAAAATGTTTACATTTTGCGATAAATAGGGTATTCTATATAAAGATTTCGTAATAATTTGCTAAAAATATCACAAACTATAATATAAACCAAGGAAGGAGATATAATTAATATGAGTTTTTATTTGGAAATTGATAGCGTATATGCAAGAGAAATTATTGATTCAAGAGGGAATCCTACCATTGAGGTGGATGTTATAACTGAAGACGGTAATTTAGGTAGAGCAGCAGTACCATCAGGTGCTTCAACAGGTGCTTTTGAAGCTGTTGAGTTAAGAGATGGAGATAAGGAAAGATATCTTGGAAAGGGTGTTCAGAAAGCAGTTGAGAATGTTAATACCATAATTGCCAATGAAGTTGAGGGCATGAATGTATATGACCAGGTTGCAATTGATAATTTAATGATAGCCCTTGACGGAACACACAATAAAGGTAGACTTGGGGCAAACGCCATATTGGGAGTATCTCTGGCCGTAGCAAAAGCTGCTGCAGAGTCTCTGGGATTAAGCCTTTATCAATACATAGGCGGTGTAAATTCTAAGGTACTTCCTGTGCCTATGATGAATATTATTAATGGCGGAAAACATGCTGATAATAGTGTTAACATTCAGGAATTCATGATAATGCCTGTAGGTGCATGCTGCTTTAAAACTGCACTTCGTATGTGCGCCGAAGTATTTCATAACCTGAAGAAGGTTTTAAGTGCAAAAGGCTATAGTACAGCTGTAGGTGATGAGGGAGGATTTGCTCCAAACCTTAAAACTGATGAAGAAGCTATACAGGTTATACTTGAAGCTGTAGAAAAAGCAGGATACAGACCTGGTGATGATTTCAGAATTGCTATAGATGCTGCAGCTACAGAAATGTATCAGGATGATGGAACATATCTGTTCTGGAAATCCAACATAAGAAAGACAAGAGAAGAAATGGTAGATTTCTGGGCTGACCTGGCTTCCAAATATCCAATCATATCTCTTGAAGATGGAGTTGCAGAAGAAGACTGGGAGGGCTGGAAACTGCTTACAGATAAGATAGGAAGCAAGATTCAGCTTGTTGGAGATGACCTGTTTGTTACCAATACTGAGAGATTAAAGAAAGGTATTGACATGGGAGTAGCCAACTCAATACTAATAAAGGTAAATCAGATTGGCACACTTACTGAAACTCTTGATGCGATTCAAATGGCCAATAGAGCCGGTTATACAGCGGTTGTATCCCACAGATCCGGTGAGACTGAAGATGCTACAATTGCAGATATTGCAGTTGCAACCAATGCCGGTCAAATAAAGACAGGCGCGCCATCAAGAACCGACCGTGTTGCAAAATACAATCAGCTGTTAAGGATTGAGGAAGAGCTGGGCGCTTCTGCTCAGTATCTTGGATTGGATGCATGGTTTAACCTGAAGAATAAATAAAAACAATCAAATGGAAATTAAAAAAGCGTAGAGAAGGGCGCATATTATTTTTTTGAAGAAATTATTGTATTATATTTCTTCAAAAATTCAAAATGCGCTCTTCAACCACTTGTATTTTAGGTTATATTATGTTACAATTTTATACCGTGGGAATGCATATTTCTCCATTTTATTATTTGGAGGTGTTTTTTTGAAAATAGGTACCATTATACTAAACATAATTTATATAATTATTTCATTGTCCATGGTTGTAATTGTTTTGCTGCAATCGGCAAAATCAGCAGGGCTGTCCGGTTCTATTGCAGGTGGTGCTGAAACATTTTTCGGTAAGAACAAGGGACGTACAATTGATGCAATGCTAAGCAAATATACTACATTTGCTTCTATAGCTTTTATAATATTGTCAGTAGTACTTTACTTGCTATTGAAATAATTTGTGGAGCTATTTAATGGTTTGTAAATTTTACTTTAACTAAAATGTTATATAAAAATAAAGCTATGTGGATTACATAGCTTTATTTTTGTGTTTATGCGTGAATGATATATGAGATAATTAAAAGGGTTTGTGGTATAATAAATAAAAGATAATCCATGATTAGATTATATTATGAATGAGGTGCCGGATGGAAGAAGATAGAAAAAAACGAATACTGGAATATATGGAAAGTGACACATACAAACCTTTCCTTTTTGAAGAGCTTGCAGGATTCCTGGCAGTTCCTGATACAGAACTGGGTATATTCAGAAGTGTACTTGATGAGCTTGAAGCAGAAGGGAAGGTATTTAAGTCAAAGAAAAACAGGTATGGCTTGCCAAAGCATTTTAACTTAATAGCAGGCCGTTTGCAAATGAATGAGCGGGGCTTTGGTTTTGTAATACCTGACAACCGCAATAATGGTAGTAATGACAGTAATGGAGATATATACATATCTCCGGAGTTTATGCATGGAGCAATGAACAATGACAGAGTGTATGCCCGCATAATGTACAAAGGTTATTATGATAAGAGAGCTGAAGGTGAAATATTCAGAATTATTCAAAGAGCGAATGAAATGGTAGTAGGCACTTTTCAAAGCAGCAGGTATTTTGCCTTTGTTATACCTGACGATAAGAGGATTACAGGTGATGTTTTAATACCAAAGGATGAAGCAGGCGGTGCTGTTGACGGACAGAAGGTTGTCGCACAAATAATCAGATGGCCGGAAGAATCAAAGCACGCTGAAGGATGCATAGTAGAAATTCTTGGAGATAAAAACAGTCCCCAGGCTGATGTATTATCTATAATTAGGACGTTTAACCTTCCGGAAAAATTTCCTGAAAACGTAATGCAGCAAGTTGATAAAATTGGTGATACCGTACCTGATTCCATGCTGGAAGGAAGAAGGGATTTAAGACAATTAAGAATAGTTACTATAGATGGCGAAGATGCAAAAGATCTTGATGATGCAGTTTCTATAGAAAAGACTGCTGAAGGCTATTACAGGCTTGGAGTGCATATAGCTGATGTCAGCAATTATGTTGTTGAGGGTTCTCCTCTTGATAGAGAGGCTTTGATCCGGGGAACCAGTGTTTATCTTGCTGATAGGGTTATACCAATGCTCCCGCCTAAATTATCAAACGGTATATGCAGCTTAAACCCTGGTGTGGACAGGCTTACTTTTTCGGTAATTATGACAATCAATTCTTCAGGTAATGTAATAGGCCATGAAATATGTGAAAGTGTTATTAAAACTACTGAGAGAATGACTTACAACAATGTATATAAGATGCTTGTAGAAAATGATCCTCAAGTGTGCCATAAGTATTCCCACCTTATTGATGATTTTAAAACCATGGAAGAGCTTGCCCTTGTTTTAAGAAAGAAAAGAATAGAAAGGGGTTCCATGGATTTTGATTTTGGGGAAGCAAAAATTATTCTTGATGAGGAAGGCAGACCAGTCGATATTATAAAATTTAAATCGACAATTGCTGAAAAAATCATTGAAGAGTTTATGATAGTATGCAACGAAACTGTAGCAGAACACTTTTTTTGGTTAGAAGCTCCTTTTGTATACAGAATACACGAGGAACCAGATAAAGAAAAATTGTCCAATTTCAGCAGCTTTGTCCGCATTTTGGGATACCGTATAAAAGGGAAAGGTGAAGTTCATCCTAAGGCTTTACAGGATCTTCTTGATGAAGTAAGAGGTAAAAAGGAAGAAAGACTTATAAGTACAATGCTGCTTCGTTCACTTCAGAAAGCAAGATACAGTGAACAAAATGCGGGCCATTTTGGGCTTGCATCAAAGTATTATTGTCATTTTACTGCTCCTATACGAAGATACCCAGACCTTTTAATCCATAAAATTATGAAACAGATTCTAAAAGGCGAAATGAGCAAGGAAAAAACAGAATACTATGATAAGCATCTTCAGGAACTGGCAAGGATGTGTTCTGAAAGAGAAAGGGCTGCAGATGATGCAGAGCAGGCGGTAGATGATCTTAAAAAGGCTGAATACATGGAGCAGTTTATTGGTGAGACCTTTGAAGGCATTATTACAGGAATTACTAACTTCGGCATGTTTATAGAACTGGACAATACTGTTGAAGGGGTTGTAAGACTGTCAAGCATGTATGATGATTATTATTATCTTGATGACATGAGATATCTTCTCCTGGGTGAGAAGACAGGAAAACAGTATAGAATAGGGGATGCTATAAAGGTAAAGGTTGTAAAAACTGATAAAATTGCCCGCCAAATAGAATTTGAGCTGGTGAATGAGCCTAATAAAAAACATTCCAGTAAGAAAAGATCACGAAAAAACGAGTCAGAGTGAACAATTGCTTATCGGGTGCAATTAAAATTTTGAAGAAATGTATTACAGAAGCTATGATTACGGTTATTAGAGCCTTCACTGATGTTTCTTCCAATAATCTTTTCTAATTTCTTCAAAAATAAAATATGCACCCTGGCTTATCTCATGATTTCGGGAAATGAACAACCAGATATGCCTCTGCTTCAGATTCAGTAATATTTTCTATAGTATGTTCACGATCTCCCTTATATCGTGCTGTATCACCTTCACATAGAATAACCGAATAATCTCCTGATGTAACCCTGAACTTTCCAGAAATAACTGTAAAAAATTCTTCAGCATTAGGAAAATGCGGATTTGATTTGTTTTTCCCAAGAGCTTTAAAAGTAGTGTGGTATACTTCAAGGTTATCTGTCATATGCACAGGTGAATTAATTCTGAATTTAACTGAACGGTCATCTGAATAAATAACAGGTGCATCGTCCCTTCTGATAACTTCAATAGGCGAATTATTGTTACTCTCCATTAGTTCTGAAATTGAAACATCTAATGAACGGGCTATTTTCCAAACCGTTACAACAGTAGGATTTGCTTTTTCCTGTTCTATTTGCGAGAGCATGGATTTTGAAACTCCGGACCTTTTTGAAAGCTCGTCCAAACTCATATTTTTTTGTTTCCTCAAAATCGTTATATTCTTGCCGATTGGCGGCGGTTCAATTGCAATCATTTTTATAATACTCCTTATATTTTCCTTATATTTTCTGATAGCATATAGGAAAGTATAAATTTCCTGGTATCCTAGTTAAAAGTCTATTGACATACTTTCACTTGTTCAATATAATGAACATAGAGTATAATATAATAAACATTAAATATAATCAATTATATGTTACACAAAATTTAGCTACATATATATTATGTATATATATAACGCAAAAATAATTATACAAGGAACAAGTTGGTTTTTTTGCGTATTAATTAAGGTAATATAAGCGTAAAAACTTTTATAGCGTAGTTCCTTTTGTGTGTTATCTATAGTATATAATTATGCGTTAATTCTTGCAATACCTAAAAATGGCAGTGAGAGCTATATACAAAGTAGAAAGAAGGAATGATTATGACTATGATGAAAGTCGTAAAAAAAGAAGAACCTGGGAAGGGGGTAAGTATAACTACAGCATCAGTACCTGAACCAGGACCTGAGGAAGTACTGATAAAGGTGAAACTGGCAGGTATATGCGGGACGGATTTACATATATATAAATGGGATGAATGGTCAAAAAGCCGCTTGAAGCTTCCAATTATAATAGGTCATGAGTTTGTTGGTGAAATTGTTGAGGTCGGGTCAAATGTAAAACATCTAAAAAAGGGACAAAGGGTTTCTGCAGAAGGACATATAACCTGTGGGTATTGTCGGTATTGCCAGAATGGAAAAGGTCATATATGTCAGGACGTAAAAATTATTGGTGTGGATACGAACGGTTGCTTTGCTGAATTTATAACTATGCCCGCAGGAAATGTATGGCCTGTACATGATGCAATACCTGACAGGTATGCAGCTTTATTTGATCCCATAGGCAATGCTATGCATACGGTAATGTCCCAACCCGTATCAATGAAGACTGTTCTTATAATGGGAGCAGGATCAATAGGCCTTTTTGCAATTCCTATTGCAAAAGTTAACGGTGCGGAAAAAGTAATAGTGGTTGAACCCAACCCATATAAAAGAGACCTGGCTGTCAAATCAGGTGCTGATCTTGTTATTGATTCAAATAAAACTGATATTGACTCAGAAATAATGAGTTTTACGGGCAATACCGGGCCTGATGTTTTTCTTGAAATGAGTGGTAATCCCGGAGCGTTGCGCAAGGGTCTGGATTTATTAAGTAAAGGGGGAACAGCCAGTTTGTTAGGCATACCTGAAAGAGAAGTACCTATAAATATTGCTGATGAAATAATATTTAAGGGAATTACCATACATGGTATAACCGGCAGGAGAATGTTCGAAACATGGTATCAGTGTCAGAGCTTTTTACTAAAGGATGGGAAGACAATAGAACCTATAATTACACATACCTTAAGCATAGATAATATTGAGGATGGCTTTCATCTTATGGAGAACAACCTAGCTGCAAAAGTGCTTGTAGATATTGAGTTATAATAAATATAGGAGGATGAATTACTATGGCTAAAAAGTTTTATAACAAGCTTGATGAAGAGCTTGACCAATTAAAGAATGCAGGTACATATAAGAGTCTCAAGTATCTAAAATCATCTCTTTCAGGCAGAGCAGAAATTGAAGGCTTTGGCGATGTAATAATTTTATGCTCAAATAACTATCTAGGTCTCGCTGATAAACCGGAAATAATACATGCGGGTGTTGAAACCTTGAAAAAATATGGCGCAGGGGCTGCCAGTGTAAGGTTTATCTGTGGTACATATGATATCCACCGGGAGCTTGAAGGAAAAATAGCACAATTTCTCGGTACTGAGTCAGCATTAACATATACATCATGCTGGGCCGCAAATACCGCAGTTATTCCTGCTCTGCTAAAGTCCGGTGATTGTGTAATATCTGATGAACTGAATCATGCCAGTATAATTGATGGCTGCAGGATGGTGGGCAGAGAAGTAAAAAGATTTGTTTACAAACATTCGGACATGAAATCTCTGGAAGAAAAGCTAAAAGAATCAGAGGGAACAGGCACAAAACTGATTGTTACAGATGGAGTATTTTCCATGGAGGGAGATATAGCTAATTTACCTGATATTGTTGAAATAGCAGAAAAATATGGAGCAATTGTAATGGTTGATGATTCACATGCAACAGGTGTAATTGGTAAAACGGGAAGAGGAACTGAAGAATATTATAATATGATTGGTAAGGTAGACCTAATAACAGGAACACTGGGAAAAGCACTGGGAGGTGCAGGGGGCGGATTTGTGGCTGCAGGAAAAGCTATTACCGATATATGTATACAGCGGTCAAGACCCCATTTATTTTCAAATTCTCTTCCTCCTGTAATGGCTTCCATAGGTATTGCAGCTATAAACTATCTTGATGTAAATCCATCAATTGTAGATTCACTGCATAAAAAGACGGCCTATTTGCGTAATAGCTTGAAACAGGCAGGACTTAAACCTCTTGAAGGCGATAGTGCAATTGTTCCCATAATATTAGGAGATACAGCAAAGGCCATAAGAGTTGCAGAAAATATGTTAAAGAAGGGTGTTTATGCTGTAGGATTTGGATATCCTGTAGTACCTGAAGGAACAGCAAGGATAAGGATACAGGTGTCAGACGCCCTTACCTATGAAGACATTGATATTGCTGTGAGGGTAATAAGAGAGGCTTTATTATGAATTATGGATCAGGAAGAAAATGCGCCCATACAATAATGAACCTCTGGCTTTTTTTCTGAAATTGGTATAAAATCTAAATGTAAAATCTAATATAAAAGCTTATAAAAAATATAAGGAAATATAGGGAAATAGGCAGGTGAAATAAATTGAAGAAGACACCACTATATGAACAGCATGTAAATCTCCGTGGCAAGATTGTTGAGTTTGCCGGGTGGGCTTTACCTGTTCAGTATTCGAGTATTCTTGAAGAACACGAGTATGTAAGGAATTCCGCAGGGCTGTTTGATGTATCTCATATGGGGGAAATCATCATCGAAGGTCCGGACGCAGAAAAATTAATTCAGAAATTAATTACCAATAATATAGCCAACATGGAGCAGGGGAAAATAATATATTCTCCAATGTGTTATCCAGATGGTGGTACAGTTGACGATATATTGGTTTACAAAATGTCAAATGAAGAATATTTTCTGGTAGTTAATGCTTCAAACACTGATAAAGACTATCAATGGATGCTGGATAATGCTGAAGGTGACGCTGAAATAACTAATGTTTCCAGTAATTATGCACAGCTTGCTCTTCAGGGGCCAAAAGCCATGGAGATATTAGGAAGACTTGCAAATTTCAATCTTGAAAAGATAAGACCTTTCCGGTTTGAAGCAAAAGTAGATATTGCCGGTTTTGAAGCACTAGTGTCAAGGACAGGCTATACAGGTGAAGATGGGTTTGAAATATACATAGCACCTGAAAATGCAGAGAAGCTCTGGAATAAAATACTAGATGAGGGTAAAGAAGACAGGCTTGCTCCTGCAGGTCTTGGGGCAAGAGATACTCTTAGGTTTGAAGCAGGGTTGCCCCTTTATGGGCAGGAAATATCAAAGGAGATTACTCCTGTTGAGGCAGGTCTTAGCAGGTTTGTAAAGTTTGATAAAGGTGATTTTATAGGTCGAAGTGCATTGCTTGCCCAGAAGGAAAACGAGCCCGGGAGGAAACTGGTTGGCTTTGAAATGATTGAGAGAGGTATTCCAAGGAGTCATTATGAAGTACAGTCTGAAGGGAAAAGTATAGGATTTGTTACTTCTGGAAATTTCTCGCCAACATTGAAGAAAAACCTTGGCCTGGCTCTTATATCACAGGAATATTCAGATTTAGGGGAAGTTATAGAAATAGTTATTAGAAACAAGACTTTAAAGGCTACAATTATAGAAACACCATTTTATTCAAGAAAGCGAGGATGAACTTATGAAACTGGAAAGCGGATTAAAGTATTCAAAGGAACATGAATGGGTAAGAGTAGCAGGTAATAAGGCTTATATAGGAATTACGGATTTTGCACAAAACTCTCTGGGGGATATTGTTTTTGTAGAAATGCCTGAAGTTGGAGCAGAATTGGCTTCAGGGGACACTCTAGGTGTTGTGGAATCTGTTAAAGCAGCTTCTGACATATATACTCCCGTATCCGGGACTGTAACCAAGATAAATGAAAATCTTAACAACAGCCCGGAAAGTATAAATGAGGATCCTTATGAATCCTGGATAATTGCTCTTGAATTGTCAGACCCGGCAGAACTTGATGATCTCATGGATGAAAAGGAGTATGAACAATTCTGTTCAAAAGAGGGTTAAGTTTAAAGATTGTTAGCCATAAGGAATAATTACAAAAAGGAATGATTATTTATGAGAAATTATACATCAAGGTATATTCCCAATACAGAAGAGCAGCAAAAGAGTATGCTTGAAACAATGGGAATGAAATCCTTGGATGAGATATTCAAGGATATACCTGAAGAGCTTAAATTGAATAGAGCATTGAATATTCCTGATGATATGGCAGAATATGAACTCATAAAGCATATGCAAAATATGGCATCCAAAAATGCAAATATGGATGATTATGTATGCTTTCTTGGAGCCGGAGCTTACGATCATTATATTCCAAGCATAATAAGACATATGCTTATGAGAGGAGAATTTTATACTGCATATACTCCTTATCAACCTGAAATAAGTCAGGGAACTCTTCAAGCCATATTTGAGTATCAAACAATGATTTGCGAGCTTACAGGGATGGATGTTGCAAACGCTTCTATGTATGATGGAGCTTCTGCAGCTACCGAGGCAATTATTCTTGCCTGCAATGGGAAAAGGAAAAATGAAGTTGTAATTTCCGCTGCACTAAATCCTGAATACAAAAAAGTTATTAATACGTATGCCCGGTTTAATGGGTTTAAAGTGATAGAAGCAGCATATTGCAATGGAATAACCGATATATCCGACCTGGAGAAAAAAATAACAGGGGATACAGCTGCTGTATTTATCCAGAGCCCCAATTTTTTTGGTGCAATTGAAGATCTGACCAATGCAGGCCAAATTGCTCATAAGAATGACATTTATTTTATTGTGTCTGTCGACCCCATTTCACTTGGAATCCTAAAACCACCAGCAGAATATGGGGCCCATATTGTTGTGGGTGAGGGTCAGGCACTGGGTAACCCTATGGGATTTGGAGGGCCTTACCTTGGGTTCTTTGCTGTAAAAAAGGAACTAATGAGAAAAATGCCGGGAAGGATTGTAGGGCAGACAACCGATGTAAATGGTAAAAGAGGTTTTGTCCTTACTATGCAGACAAGGGAACAGCATATAAGAAGGGAAAAGGCTACATCCAATATTTGTACAAATCAGGCATTGAATGCTTTAACAGCTACCATATATTTAACTGTACTTGGCAAGAAAGGTTTAAAAGAAGTAGGAGAACTTTGTGTTCAAAAATCCCATTATGCATATGACAGACTACTTGAAACAGGTAAGTTTGAAGCTGCTTTTACATCTCCTTTCTTTAAAGAGTTTGCTTTAAAAGCTAAAAATGGAATTTCAATAGAAGAACTAAACATGAAACTTTTAAATGACAAGATAATCGGTGGATATGACCTGGGCAAAGACTTTGAGGAGATGAAAGACGGATGGCTTGTGGCCGTAACCGAAAAGAGATCAAAGGAAGATATTGATAGGTTGGTAGAGAAAGTCAACTGCTTGTAAGCAAATTTAAATTTGTATAATAAAGAAAATAGAGGTTAGTTTGAAGGAAATTGGTAAATTTCTGAAAAATTAATGCACATGTGCATATTTTAAGCACAGTAATATTTACAAAAAATAGATTGCACATGGCAGGAAAGGAGCTTGAAATGAATGACAGAGCTTTAATTTTTGAAATCAGCAAGCCGGGGCGTATGGCATATTCTTTTGCTGACTGCGATGTTCCTGAAAAAAACATTGAACAGTTAATTCCACGGGAGTATATGCGTGAAAATGCTCCTGAGCTTCCTGAAGTTAGTGAAGTAGAAGCTGTACGTCATTTTGTGGGTTTGTCAAGACTAAACCATGCAGTAGATACAGGATTTTACCCTCTGGGATCATGTACTATGAAGTACAATCCTAAAGTAAATGAGGATGTTGCAGCTTTAAATGGTTTTTCTTCAGTACACCCTTTGCAGCCTGAAAATACAGTACAGGGGTGTCTTGAACTAGTATACAGAACAGGGGAAATGTTGGCCGAAATAACAGGAATGGAAAAAGTATCACTTCAACCTGCCGCCGGAGCACATGGTGAATTGACAGGACTTATGATAATGAAGGCATGGCATATTCACAACGGTCAGGAGCAAAGGAGAAAAATTATTATTCCTGATTCAGCCCATGGAACAAACCCTGCATCTGCAGCTTTCGCAGGGTTTGAGGTTATACAGGTCAAATCTAATGAAAGAGGAGGTGTTGACCTGGATTCCTTAAAATCAATAATGGGTGCTGATATTGCAGGCCTTATGCTAACCAATCCCAATACTCTGGGGCTTTTTGATGAAAATATAAAACAGATTGCCCATATAGTGCATGAGGCAGGAGGTCTCCTATACTATGATGGAGCTAATGCAAATGCTATTTTAGGAATAACAAGGCCTGGAGATATGGGATTTGATATAGTGCACCTGAATCTTCACAAAACTTTCAGCACACCTCACGGAGGAGGAGGACCTGGTTCAGGACCTGTTGGAGTAACAGCCAGGCTTGTACCTTTCCTTCCCTCGCCGATAGTGGAGTTTAGAGACGGAAAATATCGCTTCGATTATAACTGTCCTCTATCTATAGGTAAGGTAAAGTCTTTCTACGGAAATTTTGCAGTTGTAGTTAAGACATATGCATATATATTATCAATGGGTCCTGAAGGCCTTAAGATGGCGTCGGAGACAGCAGTCTTAAATGCAAATTATGTAATGAACAAGCTTAAGGAATATTATGAACTCCCATATGAGCGCAGCTGTATGCACGAATTTGTTATTTCAGCACAAAAGCAAAAAAATCTAGGGGTATCAGCCCTTGATGTTGCAAAAAGGCTTATGGATTATGGAATACATCCACCGACTATATACTTCCCGCTAATAGTTAAAGAAGCATTAATGGTTGAGCCTACAGAGACTGAGAGCAGAGAAACCCTTGATGAATTTGCTGAAGTTATGATTAAAATCGCGGAAGAAGCCGAGCACGATCCTGAAACAGTAAAAAATGCTCCCTACAGCACGCCGGTAGGACGTCTGGATGAGGTCAGGGCTGCAAGAGAACCTGTATTGCGTTGGGACAAAGAAAAATAGAGCAGGGCGGGTGCATTTTTCTATATTTGAAGAAAAGTATAGCAAGAGTTCATTTCCACGAATAATATTCACTTTAGAAACGAAAATTCTCCTTCTGCTTTAACTTACAGAAGGAGAATTTTTATACATGGTTAAACTGCGAACTTTTTGATTTCATCACAGAAACCTTGACAATCATCGACGTGTGCCTCTACTTTAATCGGTTTGCTAAGATCCAGACTAAAGATACCCATAATTGATTTTGCATCAACCACATAACGTCCTGATGAAAGATCAACATCAAAATCGTACTTGTTTACAATGTTGACAAAATCTTTTACATCATTAATAGATTTTAACATGATATTGAATGATTTCACTAGACATCCCCCTTTTTATTGGTACTTAAATTTAATACTTGAGTGTCCATAAATAAACATCTGCAATTAAACATCTGTAATTATAATACCCTTTCTGATAGTATAAGTCAATTAAATTATTGTTAAACTTTCCAGTTTAAATGTCATTTAATTGACTCTATAAAATATGTACATTATAATTATTAGGGTAATATGTGGTTAAAATAGTTAAAGATATATTATAGATAATTGGGAGATGTTATGAAAAAAGTTGCATTTTGCACTCTTGGCTGTAAAGTCAATCAATATGAATCGGAAGCTGTTTCAAACCTGTTCGAAAATGCTGGTTATACTATTGTAGATTTCGATGAAATAGCAGATATATATGTAATAAATACCTGTACAGTTACAGGTATTAGTGCGAGAAAGTCAAGGCAGATGGTCAGGAGAGCCAAAAGCCTTAACCGGGAAGCAATTATTGTTGTTATGGGATGTTATTCACAAACTTCCCCTGAGGAAGTTAGCAATATTCCGGGAGTAGATTTAATAATTGGCACCAGTGATAGAAACAAAATAATTGAATATGTGGAGGAAATTACGCAGTGTGGTAAGCAATTGAATACTGTTGAGGGCATAATGAAGAAAAGAGACTTTGAAGAGCTGCATGTTGACAAATACAAGGAACGCACCAGAGCTTATTTGAAGATACAGGAAGGCTGTACCCAGTTTTGCTCCTACTGTATAATTCCGTATGCAAGAGGACCTGTAAGGAGCCGGAATCCTGAAGAAGTACTCAAAGAGGTTAAAAGGCTTTCAGATAACGGTTTTAAAGAAGTTATTTTAACAGGTATACATGTAGCATCCTATGGAAGAGATTTGAGGAATACCTCATTATTGGACATTATTTGCAGAATACATGAAGTTGATGGGATTGAGAGAATAAGACTGAGTTCTATTGAACCTACAACCATTACTAATGATTTTGTGCAAATTGTAAAAAACCTTAATAAACTTTGCCCTCATTACCATATTTCTCTACAAAGTGGATGTGATGAAACCCTAAAAAGAATGAACAGAAAATATGACACATCTGAATATAGAAGTGTAGTTGAAAGACTAAGGGACAATATCAATGATGTTGCTATAACAACAGATGTTATGGTAGGATTTCCAGGGGAATCTGATAACGAATTTGAACAAACTTATGAATTTTTACAGGAAATATGTTTTTCGAAAATGCATGTTTTCAAATTTTCGCCTCGTAAAGGAACACCTGCTTATTCTTTTACGAATCAAGTACCTGGAGATGTGAAGGAAGAAAGAAGCAGAAAGCTAATCGAGCTTTCTGATGAATGTGCCCTGAAATTCCAAAGGCAGTTTGAAGGAAGAACAATGCCCGTGCTTTTTGAGCAGGAAGCAGGTGAAAATAGTATTGAAGGACTGACTCCAAATTATATACGTGTCTTCTGCAGAGGAAGCAACAGCTTAAAGGGAGAGATTAGGGATGTTGTACTTAAAAATACCTATAATGATTTTATGGACGGGGAAATAATTAACCCGTAACAGTAGCCCTTCGTAAATATTTCTACAAAAATTTCAAATGCACCTCCCTGTATTCCTTTTCTCCTTGCATAAATCGCTTTGATATATTAATATTATATATATACTGATAATATTGGTATCGGGTGGTAAAATAACAATACAGCTTTTATATTGGAGCGTGATAATTATGGTTAACAATGAAACAATGATGTTCAATGTAGATAAAGACAATGCTGATGAAACTCATGAGATACTCATGACAATATATCAGGCATTAAAGGAAAGAGGTTATAATCCTATAAACCAGATTGTGGGATATATTCTTTCAGGAGATCCTACTTATATAACAAACCATAAGAATGCAAGAAGTCTTGTCAGAAAACTTGAAAGAGATGAGCTGCTGGAAGAAGTTTTGAAATTTTATCTTGAATCCAATAAGAACAGATAATTTTTTCAAGGGTTTTTATTATAATTTGCACCAATTAAGATCCTGCTTAAGAGGCAGGAGATCTTTTGGTGCTTTGGCTAAACCGGGAATATTGTGTTACCCGGTTTTTGTGTTGGAGGAGTATATGGAATATATAAAATTAGGGAATACAGGAATAGAAGTGTCAAGAATGTGTTTTGGTGCTCTTATTATTGGCCCTTTGCAGGTTAACCTGCCTGTAGACAGGGGTGCGGAAATAATTAAGAGAGGTCTTGAGCTCGGTATTAATTTCATAGATACTGCAGAGCTTTACGGTACTTACCCTCATATAAGGGAGGCTGTAAAAAGGTCGGGAAAAAGGCCTGTTATTGCTACAAAATGCTATGCTTATACAAAAGAAGGGGCTGCTGAAAGTCTTGAAAAAGCAAGAAGAGAATTGGACATGGATGTAATAGATATGTTTCTTCTTCATGAGCAGGAAAGCAGACTGACACTTAAAGGTCATAAAGAAGCTCTCGATTACTTTATATCTGCAAAGGAAAAAGGAATCATTAGGGCTGTTGGTGTATCTACACATAATATAGAAGTAGTTGAAGCATGTTCTGAAATGCCTGAAATAGATGTTATACATCCCCTTGTAAATATTAAAGGTATTGGAATTGGTGACGGTACAATTGATGAAATGCTGAAAGCTGTTAAAAAAGCCTATGGTGCCGGCAAAGGCATATATAGCATGAAACCCCTTGGTGGGGGAAATCTTCTTGGATCTTTTGAGGATTGTATTAAATTTGTGTTGAATATTCCTTATATACATTCAATAGCTATTGGAATGCAATCGGAGGAAGAAGTAGAAATTAATGTTGGTATTTTTGAAAGTCATGAAATACCTGAAGAACTAAAAGCAAGAATAAGGAAAATTAACAAAAAACTTCATATTGATTATTGGTGTGAAGGGTGCGGCAAATGTGTAGAGCGATGTAAACAAGGTGCATTGGAAATTGTTGACTCCAAGGCAAAAGTCAATTATGAAAAATGTGTATTGTGTGGTTATTGTGGAAGTGTCTGCCCGCAATTTGCGATTAAAATATGTTAGCACTTTATTTCCTGAGCAAAGTGAGTTTGTTAATAACATGAAGAAAACATTGGAGGTGAATCCGTGAGAATAATGGGAATAGATTATGGAGATGCCAGAATAGGCATCGCAATCAGTGATCCTTTTGGCTGGACTGCGCAGGGTCTGGATACAATAGATTGGAAAAATGATATTAATTATCCCATAGGAAAGATTATTAATATCATTAAAGAATATGGTATAGAAAAAGTAATAGTGGGATACCCTGTAAATATGAATGGCACGTTAGGTGAAAGGGCACTTAAAACTGAAGAATTTATTAAGCAACTAGTCATAAGGACTGGAAATATTGATATAATAAAATGGGATGAAAGGCTGACAACTGTTGCAGCACATAGAATACTCAGTGAAGCTGGTGTAAAAGCGTCAAAGAGAAAAAAATGTGTTGACCGTATAGCTGCTATTTATATATTACAGGGATATCTGGACAGTCTCCGAAATAATTATTCGAAAAATACCGGTGATACCGAGATGCAGTAAAGTTATAAAAAAATTTACGGAAAATATAGGAAAGCTTTTGATATTATGCTATGCTATAATAAATACCTATTAAAATTAAGGAGGGAATCTAATGCCTGAAGAAAGAGATGATATTGTAGTACTGGTTGATGAAAATGGGGAAGAGGAAGAATTCGAATTCGTTGATACTGTCGAAATGGATGGCAATGAATATGTAATTCTTTCCCCTGTAAGTGAAGATGAAAACGATAATGATGATTTTGATGAAGAAGTAGTTATACTAAAAGTAGACAAAAAAGAAGATGGAGAAGAATCTTTTGTTACTGTAGAAAATGAAGACGAGCTTGATGCCGTGTTCGAAGAGTTTAAAATGAGAATAGAAGATGATTATTACTTCGATTTTGATGAAGAAGACGAAGATGATGAAGATGAAGAAGAAGATGATGATGATGATGATGAATTATAACTTTCATACTTGTATTGATGAATGAAACAAGGGATAAACAATAGAAACTGCTTAAGTTCAATAACAGCCGGGATATAAAATGCCCAGGCTGTTTTTTAATTTTTTTTACTAATTTCTTTGCTATGTAGAGGGATTTCGTGTATTATAGTAGAATAATATATATTTATTCACGTTTTTTATACTGAAATCAGAGTTTATGTAGTAGAAAATTTACGATAGAAAATAATTACGGGGGTTTTTACACAAATGAAAGAATTTTTTACTAGAACAACATCTATACTTCAGAAAAGGAAAATAGCTGTTGCTTCAATTGCAGTTGTTATTTTACTTATTTTTTCTCTTATTGTTGTAATAGTTTCTCATAACAACAGGCAATCAGACGAAAACACTGCTAAACAGCCCGAAGAAAGTGAATCTAATAATTTTCAAGACAATGAACAAGATATGGCCGAAAATAATAACTCAAAAGATGAATCCTTTGCATTCCCCATCAGTGGGGTAAGGCCTTATGCTGTAATGATAGATAATGAGGGAACAAAATGTCTGCCGCAAGGTGGGCTTCACAAGGCTCAGGTTATTTATGAAATAATAGTTGAGGGTGGTGAAACCAGATTTATGCCAGTCTTTTGGGCATCACTCCCTTCTGAGGACAGCAAGGAGAGCAAGGTCACACAGCAGGAAACCCAGGGTACAAAGGAAACAAATGGCACCCAGGAGGCTAAGGACATTCAAAACATTCAAAATGCCAGATTCCCGGAACTTGAATTAATAGGACCGGTAAGGAGCTCAAGGCATTATTTCCTTGACTATGTACTTGAACTTGATGCTATATATGTACATTTTGGATGGAGCCCAAGAGCTATGAGTGATATTCCAAAACTCAAAATAAATAATATAAATGGTGTTGCCAATGGAGGAGAAATATTTTGGGATTTAACAAAAGATAGAAATAATTGGCAGGATTCATATACCTCTATGCAAAAAATTAATGAGTATGTAAAGAAGGTGAAATACAGAACTGAGACTGATAAAAAGTCCGTATTCAGCTATAATAAAGAAGATGTGGAAATTCCTGGCGGCGTTGATGCAAAAAGTGTTTTAATTAAATATAACCAGGCTAATACAAGCCAATACTTATATAATGCAGAAACACGTGAATATAGCCGCCTGAGAAAAGGCAAACCTCATATGGAAAGAGCAACTGAGGAGCAACTAAAGACAAAAAATATAATCATTCAATTCACAAAAAATTACACCATAAAAGGTGATACTGAGGATCGTCAGGAAGTTGAAACCACAGGAAACGGCGAAGGTTGGTATATTACCTGTGGAAAAGCAGTAAAGGTTAAATGGACTAAAAAATCAAGAAATGAAGCAACTGAATATAAATATGAAAGTGGAGAACCGGTTCTTTTAAATCCTGGACAGACATGGGTTCAAATAGTACCTATATATGGAAATGTAGAAATAAAAGGGGAGTTGTAAAAGATGGCCATTCATGATGAAGTAAAAAAAATAGCAGATGATATTTATGCTAAGCTTATTGACATTCGAAGGGGAATTCATAAATTTCCTGAATTGGGTTTGAAAACATATAGAACAGCTGAACTTATTACAGGTCACTTAACCGGGCTGGGAGTGGAAGTTACAAAAGCGGCAGATGGCTCAGGGGTGGTTGGATTAATAAGGGGTAAGGCAGGTTCAAAAACCGTAGCTCTAAGAGCTGATATTGATGCCTTGCCTGTTAATGAAGAGAATTCTTTTGAGTATAGATCCTGTATATCAGGTGCTATGCATGCCTGCGGTCATGATTTTCATACAGCATGCCTATTGGGGGCTTCTGAGATTTTATACCGGTTAAAAGATAAAATAAATGGAAACATAAAGCTCTTATTTCAGCCTGGTGAAGAAGGACTTGATGGAGCACTGGCAATGATTGAGGAAGATGTCCTTGAAAATCCACATGTTAATGCTTGTATTGCAGCACATGTTTGGCCATATGTACCGGTAGGGAAAATTGCTGTTATATATGGACCTTCATTTTCGGCTATTAATAATTTTATAATAACGATTACCGGCAAAGGCGGGCATGGTGCAATGCCTCATGATACCGTAGATCCTATAATAGCAGGATGTAATATAATAAATGCGCTTCAAACAATAAAAAGCCGAAGAATTGATTCCTTCGAACCGGCAACAGTTTCCATATGCAGCTTTAATGCTGGTACAAGTGTAAATATAATTCCTGATACCGCTGTTATAGGTGGGACATTAAGAACTTTTAATCTGGACTTAAGAAAAAAGATTGAAACAATGATTTGTGAAATATCAAAGGGAATTGCAGAACCTATGGGAGCAAAAGTAAGTGTACAGTTTATGAATGAAGCACCTCCGGTCATGAATGACAGGGAAATAACTGAATTATTCATAAATTCAGCATCCAAAATTGCAGGGAAAGAGAATATTATTACAGATATAAGACCTGCAATGGTAAGTGAAGATTTTGCCTTTTTCTCTGAGAAAGTACCTTCTACATATTTCTGGCTTGGGTGCAGAAACGAAGAAAAGGGTATGATACACCCACTTCATAGTTCTAATTTCCAGGGAGATGAAGAGTGTATTAAAATTGGTGCCGCAGCATTTGCCCAATTCGCAATCGATTATCTGGCTATTTGACTATCTTATACACCATTGATTTCCACCGTCAATTATAATACAATTGCATAGTATAAATATGCCATAATTATATTATATATCCATATAAAGCTTAAAGGGGGCGTTGATATTGAAGGAAAAGCGTAAACATGGACTCAAAATATGCTGGAAGCAAGAGGAACAGACTCTTGAATTTGCAGCCCGAGAGTTGGGCAGATATGCAGAAATGATGATGGAAAATAATCTGGATGTTACATATTCTAAAAGTTGCTCCTGTTGTGAACCTGAGAAAGAGGCAATTAGTCTGGGCCTTTTTGAAAATTTTGGCATAACTTCAAAAGAAGTTGAAAATACTGCGTTTGATGACGAAATACATATTGATATTGAAAATGGCAAGGGAATCATTGCAGGAATTAACCCCAGAAGTGTACTTCTTGGAGTCTACCGTTTTCTTACTGAAGCAGGTTGTATGTGGGTAAGGCCCGGAAAAGATGGTGAGTTCATACCTGCAAAAAATATTTTCAATATTTCGGTTAAGCTTCATGAAAGGCCTTCATACAGGCATAGAGGAATATGTATTGAGGGTGCAAACAGCTATGAAAACATAGAGCAGATAATTGATTGGGCTCCAAAAGCCGGCTTTAACGCCTACTTTTTCCAATTCAGAGAAGCCTACACCTTCTTTGAACGCTGGTATTCTCATACAAACAATCCCTTAAAGAAGCCTGAGGAATTTACAGTGGAAATGGCAAGAGAGTTTTTGAAAAGAGCAGAGAAAGAGATTGAAAAGAGGGGAATAATATACCATGCAGTAGGGCATGGGTGGACCTGTGAACCTTTTGGGATACCAGGCTTAAGCTGGGATAAGGCTGATTATATTGTAAAACCCGAAGTTGAGAAATATCTGGCTGAAGTAAATGGGAAACGTGAATTGTGGGGTGGTATACCTCTTAACACAAACTTATGTTATTCAAACACTGAAGTAAGAAATACGATTACAGGTGCAATCGCTGATTATCTTGAAGAAAATACAACTATTGATATTCTCCATTTCTGGCTGGCAGATGGCAGCAATAATCAATGCGAATGCGAAAACTGCAGAAAAAAACTGCCATCAGATTATTATGTGATGATGCTGAATGAACTTGATGAAATACTTGCTGCAAGAGGCATAGATACAAAAATTGTATTTTTAATTTATGTTGACCTGCTATGGGCACCGGAAACGGAAAAAATCAAGAATCCCGACAGATTTATTCTTATGTTTGCCCCTATTACAAGGACTTACAGCATGCCTTTTGAAACCGACGAAGAATTACCTGAGCCTCCAGCCTATAAACGAAATCAGCTGAAATTTGCATCCAGTGTCAAAGAAAATCTCGCTTTCCTTAAATCTTGGGAAAAGGCTTTTAAAGGAGACAGCTTTGACTTTGATTATCATTTTATGTGGGATCATTATGCTGATCCGGGGTATTATAAAATAGCTGAAATATTGTATAAAGATATTAATAACCTAAAAGGAATTGGTCTGAATGGTTATGTAAGCTGCCAAACCCAGAGAGCATTTTTCCCTACGGGTTTGGGAATGTACATAATGGGGAGAACATTATGGGATAGCAGCCTGGATTTTAACGTAATTAGGGATAGCTATTTCCAACGTGCTTTTGGAATAGACTGGGAAAAATGCAGAGATTATATGGTCGATCTTTCTAAGCTTTTTGATCCCCCCTATTTGAGGAAGGAAAAGGAGATAGTCAGTAGTGAAGCAGCTGAAAGATTTTCAGGCATATGTACATTTGTAGATGAATTCAGGAAAGTAATTGACTCAAATGTATCCAGTGAAAATCCATGTCATGCAGCATCCTGGAATTACTTGAAACATCATTCCGATTTATGTTGTATTCTGGCATTAGTTTTAGAAGCAAGAGCACTGGGTAACAATGCAAAAGCGTCTGCTATTTGGAAACTGGCTGAAAAATATGTCCAGGAACATGAAGATAACTTTCAGACTGTTTTGGATGTATATTTATTTGTTTCAACCATTAAGGGTAGACTTGGATTCAGCAAATAAATCATAGAAACCTTCCCAAATTGACAAAAAAGTATTAATATATATAGTATAGTATAAGTTAATATAACATAGACTAAAGGTTTTTGGAGGTACAGCAATGAAAGATTTAAGGAATATGAGTGTAGATGAACTAAATAATATGAAGGAAAAACTGCAAAAAAGATACGATGATTTTAAAAAACAGAACATGAAACTAGATATGTCAAGGGGTAAGCCGGGTGCAGATCAATTGGAGCTTTCCATGGGTTTGTTTGAATATGCAGATCATGAGCATTATAGAGCTTCTGATGGTACAGACTGCAGAAATTACGGCGGACTTGACGGTTTACCTGAAATGAAGAAGATTTTCGCAGATGTACTTGATGTAACTCCCGCTGAAGTTATTGTAGGAGGCAATGCAAGTCTTAATTTAATGTATGATCTAATTTCTCAAGCTATGACTCATGGTGTTGCAGGCAGTGAAGTTCCATGGGGTAAGTTGCCGGCTGTTAAGTTTTTATGTCCAAGTCCTGGCTATGACCGTCATTTCGCAATATGCGAATATTTTAATATCGAAATGATTATTGTCCCAATGAAAAGTGACGGACCTGATATGGATATGGTGGAAAAACTTGCAACTGAAGATGAATATATAAAAGGTATCTGGTGTGTACCCAAATATAGTAACCCGGATGGCATCACATACTCTGATGAAGTAGTTGAACGTTTTGCAAGAATGAAAACAAAAAGCAGTGATTTTCGTATATTCTGGGATAATGCCTATGTTATACACCATCTATATGATCAGCATGATGAATTGAAGAATATTCTTAAAGCATGCAAGGAAGCTGGCAATCCTGACAGAGTATTCATGTTTACCTCAACCTCAAAAATTACCTTCCCGGGTGCAGGTATTTCTGCAATAGCATCAAGTGAAAACAATATAGCAGAAATTAAAAAACGCATGACCAGACAAACTATAGGGCCTGATAAGCTTAACCAACTGAGGCATGTAGCTGTTCTGAAGGATTTAAATAACATAAATGAACATATGAAAAAACATGCTACTATTTTAAGACCGAAATTTGATGTGGTACTTGATAGTCTGGAGAAGGAACTGGGTGAAAAGAATATTGCACAATGGAATAAACCAAGGGGCGGCTATTTTGTGAGCCTTAACGTTATGAACGGATGCGCTAAAAAAGTGGTGGCAAAAGCTGCTGAGGCTGGTGTAAAGCTTACTTCGGCAGGAGCGACTTTCCCATATGGCAAAGATCCAAATGACAGCAATATTAGAATTGCACCTTCATTTCCATCATTATCTGAATTGGAAAAGGCTATAGAATTATTATGCATTTGCGTTCAACTGGTAAGCATTGAAAAAATACTGGAATAGTCTGGAATAGTTTGGAACATATGAAATCGAAAGGCAAATGTAAGCGGCAGAAACCGTTTTCATTTGCCTTCCCATTTGCTGTATTCCTTATTTTAGATTCTGAAGCGCTTTCAAATCAGAATTTTTCCCCATAACAACAAGAATATCTCCTTCATCAAACTTTGCATCTGCGTTAGGTAATACATTCAGATTTTGAATTTTCCTTAAAGCGATAATATTTACCCCAAATTTTGATCTTACAGAAAGATCTCTTATAGTTTTTCCTATCCAGGTAGAGGGGACAGTTATTTCCATTATACTATATTCCGGGAAAAGCTCCATCACATCTATAATATTTCTGTATAATATGCTGTTTGCCGCCCTTATTCCCATATCTTTTTCCGGGAAAACAACTTTGTCCACACCTACTTTATATAATACTTTTGCATGAAGTTCATTTGATGCTTTTGCAAGTACATATTTTGCACCTAATTCTTTTAATAAAACAGTTGTTAATATACTTGATTGAATATCTCCAATTGCTACAATAACAGCATCAAAGTTTTTAATCCCTACAGATTTGAGAAATTCTTCGTTTGATGATTCTGCAACAATAGCATGGGTTACTTCGCTGGAAAACTGCTGTACAATATCTTCATTTTTATCTACAGCCAGGATATCATGACCATGTTTGGAAAGAGTTTTTGCTAAACTTTCGCCAAACCTGCCAAGTCCTAAAACTAGATATGATTTCATATTAACTTTCTTCCTCCTCTATCTATTCATACCTTCATTTATTTATTTACTGATTGGCTAATCAACTAACCAACTTACCAACCCAATACACACCACACACCACACACCACACACCACTCACTATCCACTACCCGCTACCCAATCCCCACTATCCACCATCCACTACACACTACCCACCACTCACTATCTACCATCCACCACCCACTACCTTCCCCTTTATCCTACACTTATTTTGCCTTCGGGATATTTATATGGAAGTATCTTTGAACCCTGACCAAAGGAGATAATCATGGCAGCCGATAAAGGACCTACTCTACCAAGGAACATAGTGAGTATTAACTGCAGCTTGCTTATGACCTTAAGTCCAGGTGTTATACCTGTAGTAAGTCCTACTGTTCCGAAGCCGGAAACAGCTTCAAATAATGCCTCCATTAGAGTACCTTCTTTATTTATCAAAAGTATTATGGTAGTTGCAAATACTAAAGCGGAACTTAATGTAACGATGGCTAAGGACTTCCTAAGAACAGTATCCGGAATTTTTCTACTTAATAGATTAACATCATGTTCCCCCTTAATAAATGACAATGTAGCAAAAATTATAACACTGAAGGTTGTAACTTTTATACCTCCTGCTGTAGAGCCTGAAGCACCACCCACAAACATCAGAAAAATAGTCATCAGCTTTGAGGGTTCTGTCATTTGAGCGATAGGGAGAGAATTATAACCTGCTGTTCTGGGGGTAACTGCATGAAACCATGCATTTAGTATCTTATCTGCCCAAGGCAGGCCTTTTAGAGTCTCGGGGTTATTTGATTCAAAAACAAAAAAAAGGACGGAACCAGAAACTATCAAGATGGTTGTTACAATTAGTACTATTTTAGTGTGAAGCATGAAAGATGAAAACTTTCTATTTTGTACAACATCTTTCCAGACAATAAATCCAAGGCCGCCAATTATTATTAATAACCCGATAGTTATTATAATAACAGGTTCCCGATTGAGTTGTGTCAGGCTTATGAATTCATTTCCCACACTTCCGAATATATCAAACCCTGCATTACAGAATGCCGAAATAGAGTGGAATACACTCTTTGCTATACCAGATTTTAACCCGTATAGCGGTATAAGCCTTGTAGAAAGTACTGCAGCTCCTATAAATTCTATTGCAAAAGTAGCATAAAGGATTTTTTTAAACACCCTGACTATGCCTGTAAGTGTAAATTCGTTCAGAGATTCCTGTATGGCCAGCCTTTCCTTTAACCCTATACGTCTTCCCAAAACAAGAGAAAACATGGTTGCCAATGACATAATGCCCAGGCCTCCGATTTGAATTAATATAATTATAACAGTTTGTCCGAATGCAGACCATGTTGTATTGGTATCTACAACAACCAATCCTGTAACACATACCGCAGAGGTTGCTGTAAATACAGCATCTAGAAAACCGACACTATAACCAGGCTTGGTAGATACTGGAAGGGACAGTAGGATAGCACCTGCTAATATTAAAAAAGCAAAACCAAAAACCAAAGCTTTGGTAGGAGAAAAGTGAGTCAATTTTTCCTCTCCATCCTTCACTGTGTTAAATTTAAAAATGTTCATAAATAAATATTACTACCTCGTTTCCCGGATTGTAATGTATTATTAATAGTATATGCTATTAATAATATTTAAAAAGAAAATCCGAGTATCTATACTTTCAATTTAATTTTACATACCATTTTATAATATATATTTGGAAAAATAAATACATTTAATAAAATATTTTATGGTATAATTATTCTTAAACTGCATTATATATATGAAATGAAACGAAAGGCTCAAATGAAATAAAATTGAATTTAAAGCTTTTATTGTATTTTATTTTAAGTTATGTTACAATAACTCAAAATATATGTCTGCATACAGAGATGAGAAATATTTGACTAAAGATTTTTTAAGAAAGCAATAAAGAAAAGAATATTAATAGAGGTAGTAAATAAAGATTATTAAGAACTATTAACCAAAATCTTTAGAAGAGGTGGATAATAATGGATAAAAAATTTAGAGTTGGGGTTATTGGAGGTACTGGTTTTGTAGGTCAGCGCTTTGTGACTCTTCTGCAAAACCATCCATGGTTTGAAGTTGCCTGCATTGCCGCAAGTGAAAGGTCTGCAGGGAAAACATATGCAGAAGCTGTTGAGGGACGCTGGAAACTTAATATACCTATGCCGGCTGAACTGGGAAATATTACTGTAAAAAATATTAATCAGGTAGAAGAAGTAACCGGAGAAGTTGATTTTGTATTTTGTGCTGTTGATATGAAAAAAGAAGAGATAAAGGCCTTTGAAGAGCTATATGCAAAAACGGAAACACCAGTAGTTTCAAATAATTCTGCAAACAGATGGACTTTTGATGTCCCAATGGTTATACCTGAAATAAATGCTGATCATTTGTCTATAATAGAAAGTCAAAAAAAGAGACTCGGTACTAAAAGAGGCTTTATAGCGGTAAAGCCTAATTGTTCTATACAAAGTTATGTGCCGGCAATACACCCTTTAATGGATTATGGGCCGGAGAAAATAATAGTAAGCACATATCAGGCAATTTCAGGTGCAGGAAAAGTATTCAAGGACTGGCCTGAAATAATGGATAATGTAATACCATATATTGGCGGAGAGGAAGACAAAAGTGAAAATGAACCCTTGAAGATTTGGGGTTCCATAAGCGGAAACGAAATTGTTAAGGCTCAAAAACCTGTAATATCCGCTCAGTGTTATCGTGTTCCCGTATCTGATGGACATATGGCATCAGTATCTGTTTCCTTCAGTAAAAAGCCTTCGGAATCTGATATTTTAGAAGCATGGAAAAGCTATAAGGGGAAACCACAGATTCTTCAACTGCCAAGTGCTCCAAAACAATTTATCACATATTTTGAGGGAAATGATAGACCACAGACCAAACTGGACAGAGATTGTGAAAATGGTATGGGAATTACTGTGGGTAGGCTGAGAAATGATAATATTCTAGATTATAAATTTGCATGTCTGTCCCATAATACTATAAGAGGTGCAGCAGGGGGAGCGGTTTTAATTGCGGAATTGCTTGTAGCGGAAGGATACATTGCAAGGAAGTGAAAAATAGCTCTAATCTTAATATATAGGGGTTTTCTTATATTTTTGCGGTTTAGAAGGGCAACTGGTGTAAACTGAAAATTTGATTTCAATGTTAATGACTGGTATAATATTTATAAATTATGAATACAGCTGCTTATATTATATATAAGCAGCTATACCAGCACATAGTAAAGATTATCTCTTGCAGAGGTAGGGGCACCTATGATACGCCTGGTTCAGGAATGTATGAAACTTGCTCTGGTGTGATCATAATTAATTGGAAGTATATATTGATTTTATTAATGTGAATAAAATATGCACACAATATTATAGGTATATATGAACCAAATAATAACCAAGGAGGCTGAATATTATGCAGGAAATAGCAACAATAAATATTGAAAGCAGGGAAAATACCGGTGGTGGAAGTAGTAGGAGATTAAGAAACAATGGATATATACCGGCAGTATTATATGGGAAAGGAATGCAACCTTTGCCTGTAAAAGTAAAAAAGTCCGAATTAAGGGGGACATTACTAAAGTACGGAAAGAATGCGGTATTTAGTATTAAACTACCCGGCAAAGATGATACTTCAGCAATTATAAAAGAAATACAAAACGATTTTGCTACAGGTGAAATTATGCATGCAGATTTTCACCAAATATCTCTGACAGAAGAAATAAAGGTTGAAGTACCTGTAAAAATATTGGGACGTGAAATTGTTGAAGCAGCTCGAATGGTGGTATTGCAACAGATGGATGAAATATCTGTAAAATGTTTGCCGCAGAATGCGCCGCAACATATTGAAATCGATGTATCAAAAATGTCTCCGGGAGAAAGCATTGCTGCAGGAGATGTAAAGCTTCTGGAAGGAGTTGCTTTGGAGAGCCAACCTGACCAAATAGTAGTTACATTGAATGAAGTAAAAGAAAACAAAGCTGAGGAAGAAAATACTGAAGCTGAGGAAACTGAAACAGCTGCAGCAAACGAATGATCTGTTTGGCGATAACATTATCAACTTGCTAGTAAAAATAATAAAGTTAAAGAAATTCTTCAAAAACCGACAAAGTCTTTATTGTATACCTTGTCGGTTTTTCTATCTTTATTTATTGTAGCAAAATACATAAAAAAAAGTCTATTTATCAAGAAAAAACAGTCAAATGGTAAATTTATTTTGTACATATTGTCCTTTATCAGCAATATATGTTACAATTGACCTTATTAAAATATAAATTTGGAGGAATAAAAAAATATGCCAGCTGAGTTAGACTTGAAAGAAATTATATTCGGAATTTTAGGTGGACTTGCATTATTTATATATGGAATGAACCTCATGAGTGACAGCTTGCAAAAAGCTGCCGGTGAACGGATGAGGCGTATATTGGAAGTTCTAACAGGAAACCCTTTTATAGGAGTATTGGTAGGAGCACTAGTTACAGCGGTTGTACAAAGCAGTGGTGCTACTACTGTTATGGTTATAGGATTTGTCAGCGCAAGGCTTATGACTCTTACGCAGGCAATAGGAGTAATATTGGGAGCTAATATAGGCACAACTATTACAGCTCAAATAGTAGCTTTTAAACTAGGCAGCTATGCATATGTAATAGCTGCATTAGGTTTTGTTATTTACTTTTTATTTAAAAAAAGGACTATAAAATATATAGGACAATCAATATTTGCATTTGGACTTCTGTTTATAGGTCTGAATTTAATGGGAGATGTAATGAAGCCCCTTGCACAAAGCTCGGAATTTGCCAGCATAATGTTAAGGTTAAATAAAAATAGGTTTCTTGGAGTCCTGGTTGGCCTGGTAAGTACAGTATTGGTTCAAAGCAGCAGTGCTGTTATTGCTGTTGTTCAGAATATTGCTGCTCACCCTGCAGTTGATGGGGTACATGCTATGATTAATTTGGAAACAGCCATACCTATTCTTTTTGGCAGTAATATAGGATCTACTGTTACAGCTCTTTTAGCTTCAATTGGAGGTAAAATTAATGCAAAACGTGCAGCCGTAGCCCATTTTATATTTAATATATTTGGAACTCTGGTATTTATATGGTTTATACCGGCTTTTGCGAAACTTGTGAAAGTTATTTCACCTAAAGGTGATGAAGTTTTGATAGTATCAAGACAAATAGCAAATGCTCATACTTCCTTTAATATAGTAAACACTATTATATGGCTTCCTTTTATATGGCTTATGACAAAAATAGTAACTTTTATTGTAAGAGGTGAGGATGACGAAATAGAAAAAAGAGTACTATATCTGGATAATAGAATGCTTAACAACCCTGCTATTGCAATGAATCTTGTCACAAGAGAACTGGCCAGAATGGCGAAGATGGCACAACAGATGATGACAAGTGCACGCCAGGCTTTTGTAATGTCAAATATGGAAGAATCTAAAAAGGTTTTTGAAATTGAAGAAACTATTGACACGTTACAGACAGAAATTGTAAAATATTTGTCAACCATGCTGTCAAGGGCATCACTTACAGAAAGACAATCGATCAGGCTTGCAGGACTAATGCATATTACCAATGATATTGAGCGTATAGGTGACCACTGTGAAAATGTTGCTGAATTTGCCGAATGGAAAGTTAATGAAAACATTCCATTTTCTCAGGAAGCACTGTCAGAAGTTGCAGATGCATTTACAATGGTTAACAATATGGTAGATGATAGCATATATGCTCTACATGATGGTAATATCGAACTGGCAAAAAAAGTTTTGTCAGAGGAAAATGAGGTGGACAACCTTGAGGAACGCTTACGTGACAGGCATTTGAAGCGGCTTAATTCAGGACTTTGTGATCCTCAGGCAGCAGTAATCTTTATTGAACTAATTCATAATCTTGAAAGAATTGCCGACCACTGTAATAACGTAGCTGAGGCAGTTTTAAGTGAATACAATATAAAGCCTGAAACCATATAGCGATATAAATAGTAAACAATGTAAACCAATCAGTATGGCTTTAAGTCATGCTGATTTTCATCATAATATTCTTAAATAGATAGTATAATATATATAATATATATATATTAACTCCTAAACTCATTTTATTACATAATGTATTTTCAGAGAGGTATAAAAAAGGTTCTAATTTACCTGGCCATATAAAGGAGCGCATAATATATGGGAGACAACAGATACAAAAAGATAAATCAAGTCCTATGGATTGTTTTGCTATTAAATATATTTGTAGCTTTGATTAAAATTATTACAGGGTACATTATAAAAAGCGGCAGTTTAACCGCTGATGGATTTCATTCGATGACAGATAGTAGTTCTAATGTAATTGGACTTTTTGGCATAAAACTTGCCTCGAAACCTGTAGATGAAGATCACCCGTACGGACATAAAAAGTTTGAAACCATGGCAGGTTTATTTATTGCTGTTTTTTTACTTATACTTGCAGGCAAGGTTATCCCGGATGCAGCAAGAAACCTTACACACCCTGCAGCACCTCAAGTTACCGTTGAGAGTATAATAGCCCTTGTAATTACTTTAGCAATTAATATACTGGTTTCAAAATATGAATTCAAGCAAGGATTGATATTGGAGAGCGATATTTTGATTTCTGATTCAAAGCATACAAAAAGTGACATTTTTATATCAATAGGAGTCATAATGACTTTAATAGGTATAAAACTGGGGCTGCCTCCGATTATTGATCCTATCATTTCATTAGTGGTTGCAGGATTTATTCTTTATGCATCTTACGAAATTATTAATTCTACCGGAAAAATTCTCCTTGATAAAGTAGCTATCGATGAAGAAAAGATAAGAGACATTGTTATGGAGTTTAAGGAAGTTAAGGGCTGTCATAAAATAAGAAGCAGAGGTAGAAATGACGACATTTATATAGATCTGCATATTCTTATTGACCCTGGAATGAGCGTAGAGGAATCCCATACTCTAACTCATGGTATTGAGATGAAAATGAGGGAAGAATTTAATAAAAATGTGCAGGTTATAGTTCATATTGAACCTTATTATGAGTTTCATTAATTTGTTCTGATAATTTGGGAGCATTTTTTATATTTTGCATCAAAAGAAGAAAATATGCCCCGTTGACTTTGCCAATTAATTATATCCTGAATTCTGCACACAAAAAATGGAAAAACGCCTTTGCAAAGCACTAAT
>ERZ795032.591-NODE-591-length-36477-cov-4.806381_pt1 | contig 36477 bp, 30 predicted proteins | sample MGYA00375124_ERZ795032 | MGnify/ENA primary metagenome ERZ795032 (study PRJEB30167, sample SAMN05720154) | activated sludge metagenome | isolation source: Anaerobic digester | place: China | collected 2015-12-16 ...
CTGACATCGCCGTTTTCGCCGGCGATGTTGAGGATGTCCGCCAGCGAGCGAGACTTGCCCGAATTGATGGCCATCATCGACTGCGGGTCCACGTCGCGCCAGACGAACATTTCAACCGGAACGCCGGACATGCAGATGGCCCACAGACGGTGCTGCCCGTCCAGCAGCGTGCCGTCGGGACCAAAGGCGATACCCTCGTGTGTCAGCTTCCACTTGCCTTCGGCCATGTCGCGGGCCAGACGGTCCACATGCTTCTGGGACAACTTGCGGTTGTTGGTGTTGGCCTGTTCCAGCCACTTGATCGCCTGGTCGGGCGTGATGAGGATGCGCTCGACGATCGGGCCGGTGCCTGCCATTGCGAGGTTGGTATGCGCGGCACTCATGCGTCACCTTCTTTCTTGTCACGGAGATAGGAGGTCAGGGAATCGATCAACCGGAGAGCGTAGTCCTCGCCCATGGCGGCCACGATGGCCCTAGCGCCATAGGCTGGGTCATGCGGCAGGTTGAGATTGGTTTGGGCCAGGGCCGGGCGCGCTTGGCGGGTCGGCAGCGCAGCGTTGGGCGAGATGCCTCCTGGTTGGCGTTTCTTTCTCTCCGCTCGGCCGATGTTGGCGGTGTTGTAGAGCTTGCCATCGGTTCCCTTGCGGGTGGCGCAGCTATGGATTTCCATACCTGAGCGAACCGAAGCGACGGTCTTCGGATCAACTTGGCAGCGTTGGGCAATCGCGTTGTTCGACCAGGGATTCCCATCATCGTCGACACTGACGAGAGGATTGGTCAGCATGGTCAGCACGGCTTTGCGTTTATCCCCGTTGGTGCGGCGAAGCCCGTGCGTGGCGTTGGCACCCACCGAGTAGAGGATGGCGTCGCGCTGGGTACCCTGGCGAACGTGAGCGAAGATGTAGTCGCTCTTGATTTTCCTGTTGGCCCAGTACCGGTGGAATCCATCGGCCAGCCAGTAGTTCGCGCCGTCGTAGAAGACGGTGACCGGTGTAAGGTCGACACCGGCGCTGTACTGTTGGGCGTATTCATCGACGATGCTCTGATCGATAGCCACGCGAGGCTGAGTGCCGCCGTCGATGCGGATTTCGTCAAGTCGCAGAGTCTTGAGATTATCAGTTGTCATGGAGGTGCTCACTTTCCATTTGGGGATACCTGGCCCCGCACAGCGGGCAGCGACGCAGGGGCATCTCAGCGACCCGAACCACGACCATCCCGCCGCCAAGCACCTCGCATCGCCGCACGGCCAGCAGGTCGATCTGGCCGTCGTCCTCGAACACGCCCGCATGGGCGAGGGCGTCTTGGGTGCATTTGAGGAGGTTGTCCAGGTCGCGCCGCCGCCTGTCGGGCGGGAAGGCATCCATCGCCAGGGCGATGCGTCCGCCCGCAGGCGGCTTGCGGATTCCGCTTCCGCCGCCCGGAGCCAGGAGCCTGCACACTTGGGTGCGGTACTCTCGACCCTCGCGGCTGATCAATGTGCGAGGCCCGACACGGCGGTAGTAGTGGTTCGCGCTGGGGGGCCAGGGCAGCGTCAGTTCCATCGCATCTGCCCTCATCGCTTCCACGGCGGCGTGGTGTCATGGATCGGGGACTGCTGCGGACGACCGGCGGCAGCCGCCTTCGCCTCGTAGCCCTTGACCTCGTTGGTGATCTCGCCGGTATCCTCGCGCTTCTTGCACTTGACCGAGATCACCAGCGGGATGTTGTGCAGCTCGACGCTGTCCTTGGGCTGCATCACGCCGACGGCGCGGCAGACGGCCGAGAGGTTGCCGCGGGCGATCTTCTGCGTCAGTTCGTTGGGATGGTTGATGCACAACCGGTCCCACACCTTGCGGCCCTTGCAATCGCCTTCAAGAACGGTGAACTCCAACTGCAGATAGCTGCCATCGCCACGCTTGGTGGCCTTCATCTCGCTGGCGGTGATCGCCACGAGGTACTTGCCGGCAGGCAATGCCTCAAACGTGGTAGTCGGTTCGACTTCGTTGGCGTTGAATCCGTTCAAATTTGCCATGGGTCAGCTCTCCTTGCTGTTGATGGTGTTGCTGGACATGGCCTGCATCAGCGCGGGCCACGAAAGAGGAAGCTCGGCCGACAGGCCGTAGCGGTTCTTGGCCAAGATCACGTTGGTGCCCTCGGTCAGCAGCAGGCGCTGGTCGCCCTGGCGGTGGGCGTAGAGCACGCAATCCGCCCACTCGATGAAGGGCGGCGCGATCCAGTGCGGCAGGTCCGGCGAGGCCAGACGCTGGTCGTACCCCTCGGGCGTGGTCATCTTCGTGTTGGCCGCGTGGGCCAGAAGGATGATGGCTGCGCCAGTTTCGGCCACGGCGTTGAGCATCGGCAGCAGATCGCGGTAGACGATGTTCTGCACGATCTCCCGGGCCTTGAAATACCCGCCATGGGCGGTGCCCAACGTGCTGGTCAGATCGGAACCGGCTTTGGGATCGAGGTCGTGCACGACGTGCTCGACGATCCGCTGGACCATCCAGTCGATGGTGTCAATAGCCACCGCCGATGGGGCATCCGCATGCTCCAGGCTTGCCAGCTCGATGAGCCACTTGCGCATCTGCGGCCAGGATTGCAGGTATGGCGTGCGGGTCAGGCCAGGCACCGCACCGGCACCGTTTTCGCAGTCCAACAGAACGGCACTGGCCGATGCCGCGAAGGTGGTCTTGCCGACACCCGGCTGGCCGTAGACGATCATCTTGGGTGGCGCGGGCGTGGTGCTCTTGATCAGTGAGTTCATCAGGGTCATGAAGGTTCTCCTGCGCAGTGGTTGCCCACGTTGGGATTCCAGGTCAGGGCCAAGCGGCCGCTCACACTGCAGGTGCGGCTCTTGCCGTTGCGGACCAGGCCGGCGTGACGGAGTTCCGGCAGGCGCTTGTGGGCCTTGATGCCCAGGCGATCCTCGATCTCGCGGGCCGTCAGCCCGGGCGTCTGCATCACGGCCTGGAAGCACAGTGCCCGGTGTCGACGGACCGAGCCGCTGGCTTCGGCCTGTCGCCCGGCCAGCGCCGACGTGGGCGGGTCTGTGTTGCGGTAGTTGCGGTTCATAGGGTTCTCCGGTTGTCTGTGGGTCTTTTCGTGTTCCGTCTCGCTGGCCAGCGAATGGCAGGTGCGGGAGTCGAACCCGCGTTCCGGGGCTTATGAGGCCCCAGCAGCCCGGCCCTGCCGAAAGTGCGCCCGGGCGGGCGTAGGGAGTCCGGCCGCGTACCCTCCGTGGCGGCATCCATGCCGCGCGGCACGCCGTCCCGCGCCGGGCGCAAGAGATGGATCACGGAAACTCGAGGATGCGAATCACCTCGTAGCCGGTCGGAAAGGCATCGATCTCCCAGGCTCGACGCAGGCGGCGGATCGCTTCCTCGTTCTCCTGCCGCGCAATGGACAGCGTGTTGTCGCTGACTCGCCACACGCCGCAGCGGAACGGCTCGACCTTTTCCACGGCGACGATGTAGACGGGAACGAGCTCGCCGATCACCTGGGCCAGCACGGCCTGATAGAACGCCATTTGGTTGTGGTAACAGCGGCGCTTGGCCTCGTTCTCGAACCAAGTCAGGTCGGCGGTGGTCTTGAGGTCGACGATGCCTCGATGAGGGTGAATCCAGTCGAATCGAGCCTGACACGGTGTGCCGCAGTATTCGGCCCGCACGACGCCCTCCGCCCGCCCATAGAGAAGCAGGTCCACCGCCTCGTCGTTCATGGCCACACCGGCGGCCATCTGTTCGATCAGCTCGACCTGCTCATGCGAGAGAACCGGCTTGCCCTGAGATTCGGCCCACTCGGCAAAGGCCTTGGTGTTCGATCCGAAGGGCTTACCCGTGCGGGGATTGATCGGGCCACCGATGGCGAATTGCGTCTCGTAGGCGTCGCGGCCTTCAAGGATGCGGACGTGGGCAGCGCGGCCGAGCAGCAGCGCGGGGCTGTCCGTGTCGACGATCAGGCCCAATTGCTTCTTGCGATACAGCCAGGGACAGGCCATGAAGTCGAGCAAGTGGTGGCTCGACAGATACTCGCCTGCCTTGGCGTGATACTCCTCGGCCGGTTCGGCGCTGAGCACGCCCAGGTCGATCACTGGATTGTCGTTCGTGGTCTGCGGCATTGTTGGTCGGACTCCCATGCTTGGAGCGATGCGCTGGTCGCCATCGCCCGTCGCAGGGTGATTACCCGCTCGGCCGCCAATCTCGCCGTGACCCCCTAAATCCATATGGGTCGCGAAATGGGTTAGGCCGTCACATATCGCTCGCGTGAAGGCCCCATGTGGCGACCCATATGCGTTTCACACGCCATCTTCGACCTTAGAGATGTGACCCAGATCGTTGGCGGAACCTGCGTTCGTGACGCCGAGACCGGCTCGGCGCAGCCAGCACAGTCACGAATGAAAGGCTGCCAACATGGAAATGCCGAACTACGACGGGATCATCGAAAAGTGGAAGGTCAACCTCATCATCAGTCGCGCCAAACGCTGCGGGTTCAAGCCGCACGAGCTTCCCGACGCGCTGCAGGAAGCGGTGCTGGTCGTGCTTGAATTCAAGTACGACCCCGACCACGCACAGGGCGCAACCGAGCGCACGGCGCTGGTGGCCGTCATCGATAACCGCCTGCGGAAGATGAAGCGCGCCGCCACGCGTTATCGCACGCATCTCGAACGCCTCGGCGACAGCGCCACCGAGTTCAGCCGCGACGAAATCGACACCCGCGCGATGGACGTCGCCAGCGCCATCGGCGACCTGTCGCCGCGCGAACAGGAGATCTGCCGGGGCCTCGCCGACGGTCTGTCCGTCGCCCAGTTGGCCAAGCAGATGGGCTGCGGCTGGCACACCGTTGCCCGCATCATTCGCCGTCTACGTCAGCGCTTTGAGCAGCTCGGTCTGGACGGGTGGGCGAAGGAATGAGCGACCGCGAATCCTGTACATGCACGCTCGATCCGCCGGCCAAGATTTCCTGTGAATCGACTGGATTAAGTGCCCTTGATGAGCAAGCTGTCCCCGGCCCTCAGCGACGGCGGCGGCCGCTGTCACTGGCATGGATTTCGGACGAGCTGCTGGCAGAAACCATCGAGCTCTGGTCGGAGTCGTATGGTCGGCCGATCAGCGAAGACGAGGCTGTGGAGATTCTCATGAACGTCAAACGAATGGGCGAGTTGCTGCTGAGATTGCGAAGGGAGGGCGGCGACGGATGAACGTGGTGGCCTGGGCTCGAGTATCGTCCCGCGAGCAGCGCGAGGGCTACTCCATCGACGCGCAGATCCGTGCGATGCGCGAGAAGGCGGCGAAGGCCGGCTGGACCATCGTCCGCGAGTTCGTCGTCGCCGAGTCGGCCAAGCGCGGTGCCGATCGCGTCGCGTTCAATCAGATGTTCCAATGGGTCAAGGCCAACGCCAGGCGTGAGAAGATCAACGCTATCTTCGCCCACAAGCTGGACCGCGTCTGCCGCAACATGCGCGATGCGGTTCGCCTCCAGGAACTGGAAGACGCCTGCGGTGTGCAACTGACCTTTGTTGAAAACCAATTCGGCCCCGGCGCGGCGGGCGCACTATCGTTCAACGTGATGGCGGCGGTGGCGCAGTACTACTCGGACAACCTGCGCACCGAGGTGATCAAGGGCATGGACGAGAAGGTGCGGCAGGGCTGGCCCACGGGCCTCGCGCCCTATGGATATATGAATGTCGACGACCGCGACGAGCCGGTCGTGCCGCACCCGGAGAAGTCCAAGACGGTCGTCCGCATCTTCGAGCTCTACGCCAGCGGTCGATTCACCTTCAAGAGCCTGGCCGACAAACTCGCCGCCGAAGGGCACACCTACCGGCCCAGCCAACCGCGATTCCACCGCACGGCGCTTTCGTATATCCTCAACAACCGGTTCTACATCGGCGAGCTGCAGCGCAACGGCCAGACCTTCCAGGGCCGCTACCGCCTGCTGATCGACCGCAAATTATTCAACGTCTGCCAGGATATTCTCAACGGGCGCAACCGGCGGACCGGAAACCCGGACATTGCTTTCTCCGGTGGCATCCTCCGCTGCGCCTGCTGCGACTTCGCCATGACAGGTGAACTGATTCGTCGCAAGCTCAAGGATGGCGGCTGCAAGGAACACGTCTACTACCGCTGCGGCAACAACCGACCTGGCAACGGACACCCGAAGGTGCGGTGGCGGGAGAGCGAGATCGAGGCTGCCATCGAGAAGGAATTGGATGCCATCAGGCTGCCCGAGCCGCACGCCCGATGGTTCCGCAAGGCGCTGGAGGCCAGTTTCAGCGACATCGGGCTCGTTCAGGCCGAACGCAAGCGAATCCTGGCCAAACGCCGCACGGAGCTGACCAACATGCAGGACCGCCTGCTCAACGGCTACCTGGCCGGCTCCATCGACCAGCAAACTTTCCAGATTAAGTCGCTCGACCTCAAGACACAGCTCGAAGAGGTCGAACGCCTGCTTGATGAGGTCGACAAGTTCGACCCGGCCTGCGGCGAGGCGGCCCTGGCAACGTTCGAGTTCAGCCAGAATCTGGTTGAACTGTGGCGCGGTTCAAACTCGGCACAAAAACGCGAGTTGCTGGAGGTGGTCAGTTTGAACCGTAAGGTGAGCGACGTAAGTCTAGTGCTGATAAAGAGAAAGCCGTTCGACTTTTTAGCCGAACGGCCCTTTTTGAAGAAAAGTCGGGGCGACTGTCATGGTATCGAAACCGTCTGGCGGCGCTTGCTCGATGACCTTGCAAATGCTGGGTCATGACCGAGTATCTGCATGGTCACTTGGCGATCCAAGTTGTTGATCACCATTCAAAATCGCCATCGCATCTGGAAACGCCATGCCGGTATCCATGAACCGAATGAAGGATTCCCAAGGCCCATGCGAAAGCCCCTCCGCCATCTGGTTCAGGACGAAGCGAAACGAATTATCCAAGACTCGCCACTGGTGCTGCCAAGGTGCGTTGAAAAGCTTGGGGTTCGGCTGATAAGGGAGCACGCGACTGAACGCCCATCCAAAGCAAACCGCGTAGTTCGTGAAGATCGAGGCTTCGCGGTCCGAGTAGGTCGGGAAGGGAACAGGCCACTGCTTCGCAGTCTGAGTTTGCAGCGTAAGCGTTATCACCCGTGACTCCGCACGGTGGACATGCCCGTGCAGCAATCGCTGCATGAACTGGAGATCGTGCTTTTCCAGCTTCGATAGCGATTGCGTCAGGTGCTTGACGATTTTCGCTGTTTGGTCCTCTTGATGTTTCTTGCGTATGGCGGCGACCTCGTCACCAGTGGCGTTCGCCAAGTCCACACCTTCCATGGGACCGATCCATTCTGGCAGGGAGGCGAGGCCATGAATCGTCCCGCTCAGGAACAGCACGTTCTCCAAAACCGAACGCAAGCCTGCCACTGCTTCCAAGCAATGACCTTCCCAGAAATTGTTCAGGCATGCCCGGAACCGGCGGAAGGTGGCCACGGTGATCGAGTAGCCGACGGGATCGGGCGGCGGTGCGTTCGTTTTCGTTATGGACAACCGGAACGTTTCAAGACTGAACTCTTGAAGCGCTTCCATCAAGACGGCGAAACCGTGGCACTCGAGGCCGGCTTGCTGCCGGTGAGTCTGCTCGGCCGTCGCCAATGCTGCGGTACGCCCACCGATGGGATCGTCCGTCAACTCGAAAGTGCGGATGAGCTGCTGCTGCCACTCTCGGATTTGGTCAGTTGCCATTGGTAGGACACGATTCAAACATAAATGTTATAGCCCGATATCGCCGGTCAACTGGAACGCATTCGATGCTCTTGACGTGCACCCAATGGCCGCTTATTACTCAGGGCCCTGCTGGGCCACCAGCAGTAGTAGTCGATGCATCATTCTTCGGGTTTTGTTCTGATTCGGCGTCTCCAGCGGGGATCTCCGTTGTCTCCGATCGTATGGCCTGCGTATCCGTATTGCGTGACCGAGTGTTATTCATCAGATCCTGTTGAACGGCATTTACCGCAGCATACCTCACCTGACGCAATTCTTCTGAAAATGCTGCGTACTCTTCGATCATTCCAGGCTTGGGTTCTGTCAAATCATGCGCCCTTCGCAGCTTCTGAAGCTGCAGCCGTACTTCGTCGCCTTCGAGGCTGTCGTCAAGCACAGCCTCGATCTCTTCGATTAGTATGATTGCATCCTCACGTCGACAAGACGTCGTATGATCTCGTAAGAACGCCTTGATGGTCCTGTCGACGCGCTGCGATATACGTTCCTGCATGCCGTCCCGCTCCGCCATGCGTTGAAGCTGAGTTAATCGGGCTAACAATGCCTCAAAATTCTTCTCAAACGTCTGCAACTCCTTCACATCTATCTCATCTGCAACCAACTTATGGCAATGAATCAACTCGACAACCGCTCGTGCAAAACCAACCTTGTCGACGTGAACGTCGCTGCCGCTGTGTTCTTGTACGACCGCTGAGATCGCATCAAACAGCGTGTTGCCCTCCGTCCACAACTCGACAATCCGCTCCCCCGTCACCGCAGCGGTCTCATCAGCCGGAATACCGCAGACTTGCGATAGGTATCGCCGAGCTGCACCCGCTGCAACACCTGGTGGAATAAGATCCTCAATTTCCACCAGCGTCTTGCCAGCTGGCAATGCCACGCTCGACTCTACTGTTGATGCGACCAGCACATACTCAGGCTTGATGAGCTGGCGGCCCTTTGGTCCGCCCCGTCTCAGGCTCTTCTGTGCATCAAGGCCAGCGCCGTCGCCATCCAATAGAACAATGACGGCAGGTTGCTCAATATCACGTCCCCTGGCAAGGTAGACGAGGTACGGTATATGGGACGCGGAACCGGCGGGAACGATCGTAATGCGATTCAAGTCCAGCGTGTTCATGCGGGGTGTATTACGGGCACGCAAATAGGTCGAGCATCCCGCCAATAGCACTTGGTCAGCGAGTCCTTCAACCATCAAATTGCAGTTGCCAATAAATGTCGTTTCTGCAACGAAGGCTCCGAACGATGACCGCAGTGGCTCATAGTGATTCTTAGACGCATCATTTACTATGCGCGTACCCTCATCATCAGCTCCCTTCTCGAGAACCCGGATGCGCTCCCCATGATTGCGATCAATTAGAAATGGAGAATGGGTAACGTATATTACCTGGACAGGCTGGCGACCGTCGTCTGGGTGTGCAAACGAGTTGAAGATTTTCAGCAGATCCTGTTGGCCTTGACTGGATAGATAGGCATCTGGCTCGTCCATAAGTAAAATTTCCCGACGGCCGTCGGGGGATTCATGTGCAAGATACTGAATGTAATAGCTAAGGAAATACTTTAGTCCGTTACTCCGCTCTTTGAACGAGTATTCGGTATGTGTACGATCGCCAATGGTAAAGACCAAGTCGTCATCGCGAGCAGACACAGTCAAGCGGAAATCGCGGTCCTGAACCCACCATTTGGGAAAGTTCAAAGCGGTGGCCAGTCGCTGGTTAATTTGCTGCAAGATGCCATTGGCTAAGCCTTCGTCCTCTTGCGCCAACGCATCAGCCAAATCGTCGATCGCGGCCTTGTCGATCCTTGCGACCTTGAAGATCAAGTCCCTCGCCAATGCAAAGGACCAGTCTGAGACCTCGCTGGTTTCGGGTGCGGCGTCTTCAGATGAAATAGAGACGCCGAAAAATGGACTAAACGTAGAGCAAAGTGACTTTGCGGACTGCTTGATGCTGTCTTGAGACTGAAGGGTTGATGCAAGACCGTCGACGGAATGCACAAGATCCGTCCGTTTCCTGCGAGACCAACGCAGAGAGGTCTTTCCTCGCAGCCATGACAGCGGAACGCTGCTCGGCAATGCAACAGACGAATCAATGTGAAACACTTTCGGTAGCAGCGGGCTGGTGGCCAAGGCGTTGGCGTCGGGAACAGAATGCCTGGTGTAGGTTCCGTCATCAGGGAGCCATATGTCGAGCCTGTTCCTATCGGAGCGGATCAATATGAAGTGGTCAAATGCCACCTTAGAATCGATCTTCGCAAGCTGACGCAACTGCTCTTGATCTTTCGAAGAAAGCGCTGCAAAATGAAAGCCAAAGTCGGGCCATCGCATCTTACCTTCTTCTACAGTAAAACACTGAGAGTATCTGCAGAAGTCGCGCCGACTGATCCCGTCGCCGGTCAACCCCTTCTCAACAGCGCTCAGAAGGTGGCTTTTGCCGGATTCGTTCGCACCCACCACCGTCGTGATGTCACGCATTAGTGGAATGCGAACAAATGGGAACCATCCCACATCCAACTGCTCCCATGGGTCCGGCTTTGCGTTCGGATGGTGTTTCCTGAGGTAGTCGTAGTTGAACGACTTGAAAAAACGGATCAGGACTTCTTTCAGGTACACTGTAGCCACCATACCTTTCATCGGCCGCGGTGAACTGCCAACCTGCGGTAGCCGAAAATGCCAGAGCATGGGTCAAGCAGGTCAGTGGCCCGAGTTGACGCATGAGTCGGTACAGCCATTGAACACGTGACTAGTCGGCCGGCATCAGAAGTTGGAAGCGGCATTTCGTCGCCCCTGAAGTTGTCACCATTATCCACGCTTGAGGCCCAGGCACAAGCCGCCGGTGTGGCGGAGTAGCCGAACCGAGGGCGATAAAGGAGATATGGCCGTGCGGCAGGGCAATCTGTTCCATCACCGGCTGCGTCGGCTCGGCTGATGTCGCACGCCCGCTGCTGTTGCCCGCCCGCCGTCAGTCGCGCCGATCGCGGCGCGTTCTAAAGGGCGGACGGCATGAAGAAAGGACGCGATCTAGCCAGCGTGCTGGCGGAACTGGCGAGTCATCATGCGGCGGCGGCTGCACTCGCGCGCGAGGCTCTCGACCTGGCGGCGGCTGGGGGAAGCCCGAGTCGACGGACTTCGGTCGTCGGAAACAGCCACATCTCACGGAACGGCAATCTGGTTGTCTCCAGTGCCATGTGCTCGGTGCGGTGGCGCGGGCGCTGCTGTGTCCTGGGCCCATCACTGCTTCTTCGCCTGATCCATCGATTGGCGCAGCAACCGGACCGATTCTTCACCTACGACATGCTGATGGATGAGGTCTGGGAGCGTCGGTGCAGCGACGCCGCGTTGCGGGCGCTGGTCTGTCGGCTGCGGCACGCGCTGCAGGATGCGGACATGCCCGATCTGGCAGCCGCGATCCGGGTTCAGGGCCGATGCGTTGGTCTTTTCCTCAACGGTGACGTGCCCTGAGATGTCACGCCGCTGTGAAATGTCACGCAAATGTCACGCTGATGTAGCGTCGGATGTCACGCCGGCTCGTCATACTCGCTCGCGCGTCATGGACGAGTGCGCCGATCGGGCCGTTGCCCGATGCTTGGGATGGATTCCGCGCCACCCGTGCATTGAGGCGATGCCATGTTTGCAGAACAACTAGCCGATGGTCATGAACCACGCCACATCCCCGCCGCGCAGTACATCCGCATGTCGACGGAGCACCAGCAGTACTCGACCGAGAACCAAGCCAAGGTGATCGCTCAGTATGCCGAGCAGCGCGGCTATGAGGTGGTGGCCAGTTACGAAGATGGCGGCAAGAGCGGGTTGACGTTTGGCGGCCGGCAGTCGCTCCAGCAGCTCATACAGGATGTGCAGGACGGCCAAGCGGCCTTCAAAAACATCCTCGTCTACGACATCAGCCGCTGGGGACGGTTTCTTGATGCCGACGAGAGCGCCTACTACGAGTTCATCTGCAAGCGCGCTGGCATCGCGGTCCACTACTGCAACGAGCAGTTCGAGAACGACGGCAGCATCCAAGCCAACGTGCTCAAGGGCCTGAAACGCACGATGGCCGGGGAATACAGCCGTGAGCTGTCGGTCAAGGTCTTCCAGGGCCAGTGCAATCTGATCGAGAAGGGTTACCGCCAGGGTGGACCCGCTGGCTACGGGCTGCGGCGCATGCTCATCGACCAAAGCGGCCAATCCAAGGGGCTGCTCAAGCGCGGTGAACATAAGAGCCTGCAGACCGACCGCGTGATCCTGGTGCCGGGGCCGGACGAGGAGGTTCGCGTCGTCCTGCTGATCTATCAGATGTTCGTCAAGGACGGGCGGGTCGAGTCAGAGATCGCGGCCCATCTCAACGCCCAGGGCATCAGAACCGATCTGGGACGCGAATGGTCGCGGTCGACCGTGCGGCAGGTGCTGACCAACGAGAAGTACATCGGCAACAACGTCTACAACCGGCGCTCGTTCAAGCTCAAGCAGAAGCGGGTGGTGAATCCGCCCGACATGTGGATCCGGGCCGACGGGGCGTTCGAGGGAATCGTCGACCCGGCGCTGTTCTACACCGCACAAGGAATCATCCAGGAGCGCAACCGACGCTTCACTGACGAGGAAATGATCGAGTTGCTGCGGCAACTGGTCCAGAAGCACACTGACGTTTCGGGCAACCTGATCGATGAGACCGACGGCCTACCGTCGGCGGCTTGCTATCGCAGCCGGTTCGGGAGCCTGGTCGAGGCGTACCGTCTGGTTGGCTATCAGCCTCACCAGGATTTCACTTACGTGCAGGTCAATCGACGCATCCGCGCACTCTACCCCCACCTGATGGACGATACCGTCGGCCGACTGGAGGCAGTTGGCGCTTCGGTCGCGACCCACAACGGCACCGACCACCTGTTGGTGAACGAGGAATATACCGTTGCCATTCTGATCTCTCGCTGCCGACAGTCGACCAACGGGGCGTCGCGGTGGACTATGCGGCTCTCTGAGCGGACGCTGCCGGACATCACGGTCCTCGTGCGCATGGACCCGGTCAATGAGCAGCCGCGCGATTTCTACCTTCTCCCGCTGGCGGACATCCGCATGCCGACGCTGCGGCTCGCCCAGTACAACGCGGCCTACGTCGATGCGTACCGGTTCGATTCGCTCGACGGTTTCGCCCAATTGGCCCTGCGGGCCAGAATCGAGAGACCAGCATGACCCACACCTACGAAGACCCGGTCGAACTGATCCCCGTGGACGAAATCAACGTCGTCAATGACCGCCTGCGCGGCAAGGAGAAGTTCAAGGAGATCGTTGCCAGCATCAAAAAGCTTGGGCTGAAGAAGCCGATCACGGTGACGCCGGCCAAGGGCAAGCACGGCGGGGGCAAGTACGACCTGGTGTGCGGGCAGGGGCGGCTGCAGGCGTTCCGCATGTTGGGCGAGACGATGATACCGGCGCGGATTCAGGAACTGTCCAATGAGGACGTGCTCCTGATGAGCCTGGTAGAGAACATGGCGCGTCGCAACGCCCATTCGGCCGAACTGCTCGGGGAGATCACCGCCCTCAAGGAGCGAGGCTATACGATTGCTCAAATTGCAGGAAAGACCAACCTCACCGCCAAGTACGTGACGGGGGTTCTGCGCTTACTCAGTCACGGTGAACATGCGCTGCTGCAGGCTGTCGAGAAGCGACGCGTGCCGCTGTCCGTGGCCATCGAGATCGCGACGTCAGACGACAAGGGCGTCCAGCAGGCGCTGCACGACGCCTATGAACAGAACCTGCTGCGCGGCAGGAAGCTGCTCAAGGTCCGTGAGTTCATCGAGAAGCGTCGATCCAAGGTCAGCGGCCGCAAAGCTCAGGATGAGGATGGGCGCACCGTCACCGCGAGGAAGATGCTGCAGGCCTACAGGGACGAAACTGCCCGCCAGCAGACGGTCATCAAGCAGGCGCAGACGTGCCAACGCCAACTGTTGTACGTGACCTCAGCGCTCAAACGCCTGGTCACGGACGAAAACTTCATCAACCTGCTGCGGGCCGAGTCGCTGGATTCAATGCCGCAGTACCTCGCCGAGCGAGTGCTCTGAAAGGAGGCGTGTCATGGGCAAACAGGTCGCCATGGCGTTCGACCCCGAGGGGGTCAGTGTTCCCATCAACAAAATCCTGCCGCTCAAGGCGCTGCCCAACGGCATTCGGTCGTCGCAGCGCTATCTGCGCGTCAAGGCGAGCATGGCGGAGGTCGGGATCGTCGAGCCGCCCATGGTCTACCCGCAGAAGGGCAGCAAGGGCATGTACCTGATGCTTGATGGCCATGTGCGTCTGGACATCGCCAAGTCGCTGGGACACGAGTCGCTGTACTGCCTGGTGTCGCACGACGATGAGGCGTTTACCTACAATCACAAGGTCAGCCAGCTGACGCCCATCCAGGAGCACTTCATGGTGCTGCGGGCAATCAAGAACGGCGTCTCGGAGGAACGGATCGCCCGCGCGCTCAACGTTGATCCAGCGACTATCCGCCAGAAGCGCGATCTGCTGACCGGCATCTGCGCCGAAGCGGTGGAACTGCTCAAAGACCGCCGCGCCTCGACGGGTGCTCTCCGTGAAATGAAACGGGTCAAGCCCATGCGGCAGATCGAGATGGCGGAGCTGATGGCCGCGTCGAACAACTACACCACCAGCTACGCGAAGTGTCTCGTCGCGGCCAGCCCGCAGGACCAGTTGGTCGAGCCCCTCGACGACGGCCGTGATACCAAGGCTCATGGGCTGGAGCCGGAAGATCTGTCGCGTATCCGTAGTGAAATGACCGTGCTGGAACGCGACTTCAAAATGGTCCAGGAGGAGTACGGCCAGAACATGCTAAACCTCGTGGTTGTTGTGGCCTACGTGCGACGCCTGCTGGATAATGCGGCCGTGGTGCGCTACCTCTCGCGGACCGAGGCTGCAATGCTGGCTGAGTTCCAGAAGATCGTCGACACGTCGGACCTGCGTGCCACCGGTTGAAAACGTGATACTGCGGGCGACGCGGTTTTCAGGCCTGAAAACCGCGATTTTCGGGGCCAAGTATCAAAAACGGCCATTTTCGCATTCTGCGCCTCCCCCTGCCATGCCCAAGCCCACGTCCATGCCGATCCCGCTGCCCGATGACACCATCGTCATCACGACCTACGACGAGCTGGATCGATACCTGCGCAAGTTCGCCGAGGGTGTTCTGGACCTGGTGCTGCTGCTGGGGCCGCCGGGCATCGGCAAGACCGAATCAGTCAAACGCTGCCTCGCGGTGGAGCCCGACGCGCCGAGCGACGCCCTCTACGTCGAGGGGCACGTGCAGCCGTTCGGCCTCTACCAGGGACTGTGGCGGCACCGCGACATGCCGGTCGTACTGGACGACCTGGATCGGCTTTACGCCAACTCCGACTGCGTCCGCCTGCTGAAACCGCTGTGCAACAGTCGGCGCACCAAGCGCATCAGCTGGCTGAGCACAGCCGTGGCATCTGTTCCAGAACTGCCGACCGACTTCACCACCGAAAGCAACGTGATTCTCGTCGCCAACGAGTGGCGATCCCTGAACAGCAATGTCCGGGCATTGGAGGACAGGGCGATCATTTTGTGGTTCAACCCGTCGCCCATGGAGATTCACCGTCGAACCGCCGAGTGGTTCGACGATCCGGAAGTGTTCCAGTTCGTCGGTAGCTACCTGCCGCACATTGCTCAACTGTCGATGCGGTACTACGACAAGGGCGCGCGTCTGCGGAAGGCGGGGTTTGTCGATTGGCAAAAAAGCATGCTGCAGATGATGCTACCCGACCGCGTCGTCGCTCTTGTCGCCGGGCTGCAACTCGACCCGCGTCTCGGCTCTGACATCGAACGTCTGGCGCAGTTCACTGCGGAGTGCGGGCGCTCCCGCATGACCTACTACCGCTGTAAGCGGCGCATCCCCGAGCCCGTGACGCCACCCCGAGTTATCTTGAGACGGGCTGCCACGTTGCGCCTGGTCAATGATGATCCATAATGCCCAGCGCTACTCGCTGACCGCCGCCAGTGCCTTATCCTCCACCAGGTCGTAGTACCCGGTCTTGGTGGCACCGACAAAGACAATAACGCCGTTGGCCTTCAGTGCATCCACTGCACGCTTCGCCGTGCTGTAGGAGCAGTGCAGCCGCTTGGCAAACTCCGGCACGCGCAACCGTTCGCCGGCGCGGATCAGTTCGACGATCTGCTCCTGCCGCCCGGATTCCGCGTCTTCAATGGTGGCCTCAATGCGGTTACCTGCTTGGGCACGGACGGTTTGTCGCAAGTCCTTGACCACGATCCAGTTTTTCAGGCGATAGCCGGAACTCGAAGTCTCGATGACATCCTGTGGTTTAAGCAACAGGCCGAGTTCGCGTCCGAGGAGTTCGGCCACATTGCGACGGAAGTCGCGGATGCTGCCTGCAACGCTGCCTTGCCCGCCTTTGCCTGCAAGGGCACTGCCCGGAAAAGCGCGGTAACGATTTTCGTTGAGCCGCTGCTTGAGCGCGTCGAGAATCGCCCACATCTGCGCCGATTTGCTGCTGGACACCACCGTGATGCCGCACAACTCGACGCGGTCGGTGTAAAAGACCATCTCACCTCCTTGGAAAGGCTTGTCGGGCTTGTTGGTGGTGTGATCAGCGGCCGTCTGCTTACGCCGGGTTCGATCGAGGACCGAGTGGATCACCGAGGCCAGAGTTCGGCCCGTGCGAGGGAACGGCTTGTTAATGAAATCCACCACCCCGTGCTCACACAACGACGCGGCGATCTCCAAGCCCTCTTTGCCGTAGGCGGTCATCACGATGATCGGCACGCCCTGCATCGCTGGGCTCTGGTGCATCTCCTTGGCGAGGTTGGCCCCGTACTCGATGGTGTCCAAGCCGCGCTGGGTCTTGACGGGAATCGACAGATCGAGCAGCACATAATGGAACCCGCCCTCTGCGATGGGCTGCCGGGCTTCCTCCTGTGACCTGGCCCAAACGTACTCGTGCCCGAGCGAATCGAGTATCTCCGTCACGCGTTCAGCGATGTCCTCGTTATCCTCCACGACCAAAGCGCGGTGCGTCATGATGTGCCCCTCATGCGATCGGCAGGACGAGCGTCACCGTCGTCCCTTGATTCTCCTTGCTGTCAATTCGAAGAGTCCCCCCATGGGCCTCGACGAAGCGCCGGGCGTTGCACAGGCCAAACCCCGTCCCGGTGTGGCGGCGGCTGGTACGCCCCGGCAGGCACTGGCGGATCTCGTCCAGGTTGGCGGCCGGAATGCCCTGCCCGGTGTCACGCACAACCAGGTGCATCTGCTTGGCCTTTCGGCGGGCATGCACACGAATCTCGCCGCAAGGCCCGGCACCATCGGCGGGCAGGAAGTCGTAGGCATTTTTCAGCACGTTCACAATGGCCGTGACGACATGGACGCGCGACACCTTCACAGTCAGGTCCGCCGGTACGCTCACCTCCAGCGTGACCTTTCGCGGGTTGATGTTCCGGCTTCGGTAATTCTCGGTCACGATGCTTCGCGCCTCGGTGAGCAGGTCTGCAACCGCCACCGCGACCCGCTCGTCGGACACCGGCTGGGCGTAGTTGCGCATGTCCTGCAGCAACCGCTCCATGAATGCCAAACGATCGGCCATCTTCATCGACTTGCGGCGCAGAAAGGCGGGATCGACCGGGCCAGCCTCCTGCCGCTCAATGATCCGCGCGTTGTCCTCCTTCAGCGCCGTGAGCACGCTTCGCATCTCGTGAACAGTCGCGCCAATCAACGTGTCGTAAAGCTGTTCCGCCAGACGTCGAGCTTTATCGGCGGCGTCCTTGCCGTAAAGGTCTTCGAGTTCCTCGTACAGCGCGAGAACCAGTTCGACGCCACGCTTGCGCTTCTGTGCTTCGCGGGCGCTCTTGCGGCGGCACTCGATGGTCTGCTTCGCAGCACGACGGACGTAGGCGTGGCTGTCGGACAGGAACTTCTCGATCAGCGTCGCCAACTCGTTGTCGGGAATCGTGGCCAGAGTGTCAGCCACGTCCTTGCGAACCTCCCATTTCGGGTCCTCAGCCAGAAGGAGCAAAAGCGATCGAAACGGCTCGGCCGCCTGTCCTTCCGACAGCGGTCCAGCGATCTGCGCGACGATCTGGCGGCGCTGAGGCCACGCGATGGCTTCACGGTCGGTTTGCAGGCTGGACAGTGCCTCTGTGAGATCGACGGAGGATGGATCGCCGATGGTCTTCATCAGTAGGCATACCTCTCCTGCCGGCGTTTGAACGCCTGCTCGCCGCCTTCGAGCAGATTCACGATCGCCTCGCGGCATCCATCCACGTCGCCCTCGGCCGCCTTCTGGGCGTGTGCGCCGTCGGACTCGAGCACGAACACCCGCTCGGCGTCGGCCAACACGGGGATGTTGGGGTTGTGGGTCACGAAGACTAACTGCCGCGCCGCCTTCACCTGGCGAATGCCTTTGACCACCGATTCGCAGACGAACCGGTTGTCCAGGTTGTCCTCAGGCTGGTCCACGAGCAGCGGCGTATCGCTGTCCAGCAAGAGGATGGGAAGGATGGTGGTACATTTCTGACCGGTGGACAGCGCTGCCGAATCCTTGTAGCCCTCGCCGTCCTTCAGTTCAATGCGAGGACGATCCGCCAATTCGACCGTCTCCAGCGTGAACAGGGGTTCCGTGTTTTTTAGCGCATCGACCACCTTTCGGGCCTGCTCCTCGTTGAGGTTCGCTCGCTGCACCAGCCCATCGGTGTCACCACGCCGAACGAGTGCAACCAGCTCCGCGGGCATGATTCGCTCGACAATGCGTTGGGCGACCACACCGCGCTGCACCCGAGCACCCGCCAACGCCTGCTCCAGCATGGCGCGGTACTGCCCGAGGTGACCAGCCTGCTCAATGGTCACGCGGATGTCGGGCAGGAGCGCCGCGTTGATTCGCTGCGCGATGGCGGAACGCACGGCGTATCGCTGATCCCGTAACTCTGAAAGCTTCTGCAAAAATTGGGTCCGCTCTCGCTGCAGCCCGCTCTGTTTCTCAATCAACGCATCGCGCTGGCGCTGCTTGCCCAGCAGATCGTTCTTCATCTTCTCCAGGCGCGACCGCTCCGCAGCCTGACCTCGCAGCGCCGCATCGTGTTTGACCAGTTCCTGGTACGCCGCCTCTTGCTCGGCATGGGTGCCGGATAACGTCGTGCCCACATCACCCAAGACTTCCTGCATCTTCGCAAGACGGGATCGCGCCTGACGCAGCAGATCATCAATCTCCGCACCACCGTCGAGCATCGCCTGCTTGACGCCAGTGAGAGCTTCACCGTTGGGGCCGGTGAGCATGTCGCGGGTCATCCACTGCGTCGCGCGACTGGCGAGTTGGCCACTGAGGTCGGCGATCTGTTGGTCGTACTCCTGCATTAACTGCCATAGTCCATCGAGCGCCTGCGACTCCCTCTGCCGAAGCGACTTGGCCTGCTGTGCCTTCGTCACGGCCTCGGCATTCTGGCCAGTGATCGGACCAAGCGCATCGATCTTCTCCTGGATGGCATCCTTGCCGGCGATCTCGCCGTTGAGCCGGTCGATCTGTTCCTGCAAGGGCATCAGCGTTGTGGCATTGGTCGCCAACTTCGAGGTCAGCGTCCGCAACTCAGCGGTGATCTGGGCGATTTGGCCCACCTCGAAGTTGTCGATCAGCGACAGCTGCGACAGGGCTTGGTCGGCGATCCGTTCGATCTCGTCCTGGCTGTAGATGGCGGCTCGAAAGACTCCCGGCACACCGTTGCTTCCGCCACGCAGCGACACCTGGGTCGCCGCCCCATCGGCGGTGACGACGACTGGATCGTCTTGCCACGATCGCATCACCCGATAGGTCAAGCCCTCGCGAGTTTCGACGGTCAACTCGATCGATCCATCGCGCAGATTTGCCTTGACCAAGTTCTCGATTCGCTGCCGTTCCGGATCGCTGGCGGGGGGAAGCGCGTCGAGTGCGTAGCGCACCAGTTCCAAAACGCTGCTCTTGCCGGTGCCCCTGGCCCCGATCAGGCAGTTCAAGCCCTCGGCCAGGTCGAACGTGGCTCCGTCGAGGAAGCCGCCGGTGATTTTGATCGACCGAAGCCGTTGTGCTCCGAGTGTCGGCTGAGTTTTGGGCTGGCTGGCTGCCCCCGCTGATGATGTGGCCAAAATCGTCACGCAAAGCTCCTTCCGAAGAAGCCGTTCACGCCCCCGCAGCGTCGCCCGTCCCTGCGACTGATTCGGCCCCACATTCCATGGCCATCTACGGAAAAAGCCGCGCGATTATGTTCGGTAGGCGTTAGCGTGTCAAGTGGGGTCGCCCGGAGTCGCTCAGGTCTTACCACCACGCCCGAAGAATGCTCTACGTGCCCTGAGGGGCAACAACCACAAGTGTCCGAAAACCGTCTCTAAGCCCCGATGCGTCCGCCTCAAGTGCCGTCGGATTCGTGCAGCGGTTCTCCGGATCAAAGACGAAGCAGACGAGGCATTCACAGTCCGGATGCGCAATATACTGTTGCCTATCAATCGCCAGCTCTTCAACCACCTTTACTTGGTTCAGATTTCTGCGTGTCATCTTGACTTCGACCAGAATCTTCTCCCGTTTGAGGAGGAAGTCCACTCGGCTCGATTTTCCAGCATAGCTTGGCGTCCATTCTTCTGGGCGAACGTCGTCAAAATGTAAAACCAAGAGAGAGTGAAGAAGGTCCTGTACGTCGTACTCGTCGTTAATTTGAAATGTCTGCCGATTATTATGCCGTTTCAACAGCTGCCGAGCTGCAAGCGGGAAACGCCGGCACATTTTTTCGATGACATTCAAGGCGCTGCCGCCGGGCTCTTGATTCTTCCACACTTCTGTAAGCCTCGAACCGAGAGTCTCTGTTACTACGGAACAGAGCGACGTGCTAAGTATCGCCAACTGGCCGATATCCAAAGAATCTGTCGCGGTTGTCAAGGCCCGCTCCATGATTTCTGCCTCGAGTTCTCGACGCCGAGCCTCGTCCAACTGATTACCATCAACATCTAATTGGCGAAGCCATGCATACAGAGCCAATTCTGGCCAATCCCAGTCATGGATGTTCGGGCTAATACACGTTGAGTACGGGAATCCCAGCACCTTCCCGGCATAGGTCGCGAGCAGCCGACTCCATGTCCGTTCTCTTTGTTCGGCAGACAGCCGCGAAGTCACTTCGCCCAGAAAGGACAATACATCATTCGGAACCGTTTGGAATCTGGCGGCACCAGCGCAGATGCCTAGCACCTCGTAAGGCCGATATGCAAATGACTGGCGATCACTGGTAAAGGGTTGCCGAACTGCTAATCGCTTGAGTCCATCTATCCATGTTGCTTCAATACTTGGATCAACTTTCCGTCGCGTGCTCATCGCATATCCGGCTGCAGCCAACAACGGAGCTTGGTCACATCTAGCGCCGCCGAAACAAGCCACATCAACCTGGCATCCCTCGGGCAGAGTGCGACCAAGCCGTTCATGGACGTGAAGCACAAATCCTGCGTCAGGGGAAGGCCAACGCCATTCGCACCGAATACGTTCACGCATAGCCGTCAACTGCTGGTCAAAGCTGCGCACAAGTGCACTACTCATAGAAACCACCTGCTAGAGCGAAGCTTCACGTTGAGCATGCTTGGAGACCAATCAGGAACCGCACGTAGTCGCGCTAACAAGCCGGCAATCAGTTCAGAGTAATAGATGGTAACTGGATCAAAACACGGCAGGGTTGATCGCCATGATAGCGATGTAAATTTTAAGACCTGTTCTGCAAGGTAATCCAGATCACCATACGTCGATTCTGGATGAAGGTGGATAAGCAAAGGCGCTGGAAGTGGCGATGTGGCTTGTTTGATCAAAGTCGGTCCGTTCGCGCACAAGAGCCGAGTGAATCGCCCTAACTGGGCGGCATAGCCTCGTTCCGGAACGAATACTCCCTTCTTCTGGCCGCGCCAGCCGCTTCGACCCGGCTGCCTCTTGTCAAGCAGCTTGAATGGGTGTGCATGGGAGACCGTCAAAAATGCGAATTGGAATTGTTGTTCGTTGCCTAGCTCTGCAACGCATTCACGGGCTATGTCTGCTACTTCAATTCCGCGCAGTGGCTTGAATGAGTGGAACACGAGCCGCACCGTGTCTCCTTGTTGCCAGCCATTGCGACTGCGTATCTCCCGAAGGATCGCAAGAGTCGATTCCTTGAGCACCCTCGGATAATCTGCATATGTGCATTCACGAGAAACATTTGAGAGAAGATAGTTGCCGTCACCACGGAACACCGTTGTGATTCCAATGTGCCGTTGCCGCGACTCGAACCGGCTGCCGGACATCTCACATGTACCCATACCAATCACAAGCTCATCGGTGACGGTTAGATCGTGATCTACTGTCCAAGGTACGCCACCAAGCTTCGCATAAAGCGCAATGGCGATGTTCTGCGCGACGTACATGAGTTGGTTGTGTGGCCGCGTAATGGTCGATAAGCGTGCCTCTTGAACGGGTACACCCGCCATGAGGCAGACAGCTTTCGCATGCAAATACGGGCTCAAAGCATCTGGTGCAGATGCGTATTGATCAGGAATAACGATAAACGCGGCATCATAAGATGCGCTCGGGCTGGCAAGAGCCTCTTCTGCTGCCGATCGGTACATGGCCGCGATCGACGTGTCGCGATTGTTTAAAAGCGGAACAGTAGTTATTGCAAAATGGGGATTATTCAACCCGAACACTCGAGAGAATCCGGTGGCAAACTTCGAGTTCGGTACGGACGTGATCCCGTCGCGAAACGCGCGGATAAACTGTTCGACTTGCCCCTGAGCCTTGTCGGGGCATAGAACTAGAATACGAGGGGAGGTCTTTGAGAACGTATCACGACTGTACGGCCCGAACCTCTCGAGTCCCCCCCAGGCATATTTGGCGCGTTTACTCTTCGCAGGATCAAAGCAATACTCAGGATTTCCGAGTTGAACAACTGTGCGATACTCACTTGTATTGGCGAGCTCGACCCGCTCCCCAAAGGTACATGTGACTTCTGGTGTGACTTGCAGTTGTGGAGCACGACGCAACACGCCGGCCATCGTTTGGTGCAGAGTGTCGAGAGCCGGGCCAGTTAAAAACTGAGAGGCTTTGGCGAATCGAGCATTATCGAAGGCATCAAACGATGACCCCAGTAGATGCCGCAAGCACCTATAGAAGCTAGACGTGCTGCCTTCAAGAACAACAGTATCGGTGGCGACCGTCGCCGTGCCATCGAAGCTATCGGATAGAGTGATCGTGCGGCCATCTACATGGTCAATACAACCAACCAGACGCCGTTCGCCAGGCTCCGGGTCGGGCCGGATCACATGGAGCCCCGAGAGGTTCACGCCTGCTTCATGAAGATCATGAATGGGAGTTGTAATGTCCCATTTCATGCGTATATCCATAACAAGCGCTAATCCCAGCGACCCATCTCTGGGCTCAATCAAACGCGCGTCGAGTTCAAATTTCGGCCGGATTGTGAAGCCATTCAGAAGGGGGCTCGGATCGCGTAATTTTAGCTGGGCGATAATATCGCTTACCAGTTCATCTCGTTGGCCGAGGAACGCGAACGGCCTGCGTCGTAGGGCGTCGTATTGGGGAAAAATATTCGGGAGAAGCGAGTTGATACGCGCCGCCACAATGCCAAGAGCGATATTATCCGTGCACTGAAGTACACGGGTGCGACCGAAAGGTTCTGGAGTTTGATCGGTTAGCGGAATTGCGTAGGCCGTGCCCTCGCGCCATGTGAGGAACCACTCGTGGCCATGCGATTCCCGAAGCGCCGTCATACGATCAGGGTTCGGCAGGTCCATGCAATGGACCGAAAACTCGCCGGAAGAAAGAGCGACATGGAACGCGTTCAAACATAGCTTCATGGTTCAGCACCGTGTTTGGCCAACGCCGTGGCATCTCCATCATTTCTCGATTGACTTGTTGATCAGATCGTCGACCGATCCCGCAACCACGAACTCTGCTGGCAAATCTCCGCGAGCGATCGTGCCGAAATGAATCTTGCCGCATTGAATTTTCGCGTTCTCTGTGCCGCGACGATCTTCGTCGAAGAGCAAGGCTGTGCTCTTGGTTTCCACCACGAAGTAAAGTCGATCTTCGCCGTCGTGCTGCACCAGTACGGCCCAGTCCGGGTTGTAGCCGCCGAGCGGCGTGGGCACGATGAACCATCCCGGCAGCTTGGCATACACCTTGATCGCACTATTGTGTTCCAACCCTTCAGCAAAGCTACGTTCAACACCCGATGAGTCGTACACTACGTGCTCATGGACCGACTTCTTCGCCTCCATCATGTTTCGAAGGTAGCCGGTGAGCTCCTCATTCTCGAACAGTTCTTGTGCGTAATAATGCTCGTCGCCGAGTCGCTGGTACTTGATGCCGTCGACCAGCGCCATTCGCTTGCAGCGGTTGATCGCATTAGCCGCAAGCTCGATGAACTCCTGCGGGTTGCGGACAAAGTCATTCAGCCGGCCACTTCCTGCCAGAATCTTCTGGATGCTTCGTCGCGTAAGGCGGGTCCGATCTTGAAGATCAGTCAGAATGTCGGGCAGCTCGATCTCCGCCTCGTCGAGCACAACCACCGACGCGCCTTCGCGCTCCGTCGCCTCGATCCCGGCTTTGCCAATTGCGATATCCGCCTTGCGCCACTGCAGGCGTGAACGTGGAATCGGCGGCGCATCCCTTAGCGCCTTCGCACAGTCAGCGATCAGCTTGTCGTTGTCGAACATCACCCGATATGTTGTGCGGTCCTTGATCCGATCCCAGAGGGTTTTGAACTCCGCGCTATCCAGCACGGCCCGTCGCACCTTCACCGGCCGGCGTTCGTCAGCGTTCTTGATCTCCAGCCGTCCAGCGAGCTTCCGGAGAATCTCCGTAATCTGCGGCTTCTGCTCATTGAACTCGTCGGGAATCTCAAGGGTCTTCTCCTTGATCGCTTTCCGAAGCGAATCCTGCACCTTCCCACGAGCGTCGATGTAGCCTTTCTCTTTCAGGTGCTCCCAGATCGTCTTGGACTTGTCCACACCAAGCACCTGCATCTCGCCATCGCTAGTGACCGCCACTTGGGCGAAATGGTGCTGCTCGACAATTCCGAAGCGGATGCCCGTGTCCTCCTCGATCTCTTTCTGAAGGTTTTCGGCATAGCTTTCGTAGCTCTCATTGGCAACGACCGTCAACGTGTTCACATCGAAGCCGCGCACACGTTCGCCGTGCTGATTCACGCAAATGCGCAGGCCGCGACCGATCGTCTGCCGCCGCTCTCGTTCCGTGCGAATCTCACGCAGCGTGCAAATCTGGAACACGTTCGGATTATCCCACCCCTCGCGCAGTGCCGAGTGCGAAAAGATGAACTTCAACGGCGTCTGGAAGTCGAGCAGCCGCTCCTTCTCCTTCATGATCAGGTTGTACGCCCGCTCAGCGTCATCGCGTCCCTTCTGGTTGCCCTCCTCCGTATCGACCCAGCCGCCTTTCTTGTCGATCGAGAAATAGCCGTTGTGGACCTCTTCGGCGGCCGTATCGAGGTCCACTTCCTGGAACAGCGTGTTGTAATCGGGGTGCCGCGCCCATCGCCGATACTCTTCCTCGAAGATTCGGGCATACTCGCCCTTTACTGGATTCCCGTCCTCGTCGTACTGCCGATAGCGGTCCACCTGGTCGATGAAGAACAGGCTGAGCACCTTGATGCCCTGCGGGCGAAGCCGCTTCTCCTTGTCGAGGTGCTCTTTGATCGTTCGCCGAATCATCTCTCGCTGGACCGATGTCGCATCGACATCACCCCACGCCTCACCCGGCCTGAGGTACTTCTCGCCACCCGGGTAGCGCAGCTCCATGAACTCGTTCCCCGGCTGCACACGAATCTCGCCGATGCGGCAGTCGGCGTACATCGCACGTCCGGCCGTCTGTTCGAGATCATCCCCATCCTGCACGGTCACTTCACGGCGCTGTACGCCGTTGCGCCCGTCAACGTCCAATTCCACCTTGGCCGTGATGACGTTCCGTCGGTTCTGCACCGAAATCAGCCGCACATACGGCCGGTTGTGGGCGCTCTCCACCGTCGCCGCCGCTACTTCGATCTGCTTGACCAGCTTCCGCTCGTAGGCATCCACGGCGTCCAGCCGGTACACCATGTGGTGCTTGTCCGCGTGCGTTGCCGAGTAGCGCAGCGTGCAGAGAGGGTTCATTGCATCGAGCGCCTCCTTGCCGCGCCCCTGCAAGCCGCCGTCCACGCTCTGCGGCTCGTCCACGATGATGATCGGCCGCGTCGCCCGGATCAGGTCGATCGGCTTCTCGCCGCCGGTCTTTTCACTGTCCTTGTAGAGGTTGTTCACGTCCTTCTTGTTGATCGCCCCGACCGTCACCACCATGATCTGGATGCTGGCGCTGGTGGCGAAGTTACGGACCTGCCCCATCTTGGACGAGTCGTACTGGAAATAGTCGTACGGCACGCCGGCATACAGCCCGCGGAAGTGCTCCTCCGTCATCTGCAGCGACTTGTAGACGCCTTCCTTGATCGCCACCGACGGCACGACGATCACGAACTTGGTGAACCCGTACCGCTTGTTCAACTCGAAGATCGTCCGCAGGTAGACGTAGGTCTTCCCGGTGCCCGTCTCCATCTCTACCGTGAAATCGCCAGATGCGATCGACGTCGACGGCTTGAGCCCATTATGAAGCTGCACCCGTTGGAGGTTGTCGAGAATCTCGTCGTCCAGCAGCGTGAGGCGATTGCCGATGCCCAGGTCGCTCTCGTAGAAGCCCATCCGCATCTGGGAATCCAGCGGATCGCGGGTGACGGTGAATTCCGTCCGGCAAAGCTCCTGTCCACGGAACAGGTCGCAGACCGCCTCAATGGCCTGCAACTGGAAGTCGAGATCAGGTTCAAAATGCAGTTTCATCCCCGGCTCCTTACAGGCTGCGGACGTTCTTCAGGTCGTTCTGTTCGAGAATCGCGGCGACGTTGGTCTTGACCACGTCGTCGGCGAAGGCGTCGTCGCGGAAGACGATGGCCGTATCACCGGCGGGGTCCAGCTCCTTGTGCCACGCCACGATCCCCAGCGCCAGGTCTTCGCCCTCATCGCGGCTGATCGACTCGGCCAGGCAGGCGAAGAGCGAGCCAGCCCCGATCGAGTGGACCCGCTTGCCCGCAATCTCCTTCGTCTCGATCGGCACGCACAGGTCCAGGCCCCTTTTGAGCAGCAGCTCGTAGAGGATGTCCTGTTCTGAACGGTCAGCCCTTAGGTGCTCGATGTGCTCCGCCAACGACTCATCGAGTTCGTCACGTTTCGGTTCCCATTCGCGGATGTTAGAAGAATCGAGTTTAAAGACGCGGAAGCCGAGGTCTGACGAAAACATCGGCTTTTCTTCTTTGAGCTTTTTCGCCGCACGGCGCAAGCGTTCCTTCGTCAGCTCAGCAATGTTTGAAGGCTTACCAATCTTCTTGCAATACTTGGCCGCAATCTTCTGATCCGCCTCGGTCTCACTTAATGGTTCTGGTAGTTGTACCAGGATACATCGCCTCAAGCATCCACTGGATGCATTCTGATTGAATACAGCGTGGCCGGTCGTGCCGGAGCCGGCAAAGAAGTCAAGTATAATATCGTCATTATCCCTTGCCCAAAGCTGGATCATTCGCTCTACCAGCTCAACAGGCTTAGGATTGTCGAAAACATTCTCGCCCATTAGCGCCTTAAGTCGGGACGAAGCCGTAGACGTATAGAGCTTCGCGTCCCACCATGTGGTATCTGTCTTCCGCGACTCCTTAGCATCTTCAAGGTAGTACTTCTGCTGCAATCCGCCGCCCACCTTTTCTATTAACCCTTCCTCATACATCCGCTTCATTCGGGCTTCCGAAAACCTCCAGTACCTGCCCTGTAGAAATCCCACGTGATCTGCCGATGTTATCGGTATGAGCACCGCAAGCAAGTCACCACGGAAGGTGGCGGCGGTGGCGTTGGCGATCGGGCAAAGGACGCTGCCCGCGTACGCCAGTCGCTTCAGCCGCCGGGATTTCACGCAGCCGCAGCTGTTCGTCTGTCTCGTCCTGCGACAGCTTCATAAGACCGACTATCGCGGCATTGTGGCGATCCTCCAGGACAACCCGACGCTGCGCAACGACCTCGGCATGAGCAAGACGCCGCACTTCACGACGCTGCAGAAAGCTGAGCAGCGATTGCTGCGTGATGCCAACGTTCGCGCGATGCTCGCACAGACCAACGCGTTGTTCTTTGACCTCAAGGCCACTGCCGACAACGAGCCCACCGAGGCGCACCGCGCCGAACAGGTCGCCGCTGACTCCAGCGGATTCGAGCTCGACCGTGCCAGCCGATACTTCACGCGTCGCAAGCGAAAACCACGTAAAAACAAGGATGAAACGCAACCCACCCGCGTCACGTATCGCCGCTTCGCAAAGCTGGGCCTCGTCGTGTGCTGCGCGACGCACATGATCCTTGCGATCCATCGCGGCATGGGGCCGAGGCCCGACACCGATGAGCTTCATCCGCTGATGAGCAACTTCGTGCATAACGTGGTGCCCGGCCGGTTACTCGCCGACGCGGGCTACGACAGCGAGGACAACCACGTGATGCTTCGCGAGTATCTGGGCATCGATTCAATTATCCCCGCGGCCAGCGGGCGACCGACCGCGCGTTTGCCGACCGGCAAGTACCGCTACCTGATGCAGACCGCGTTCGATGACGAAGCCTATGGACAACGCTGGCAGTCGGAAACGACCTTCTTCATGATCAAGCGCCACCAGGGTGCAAGCCTCAAGGCGCGCAAGCCTTGGTCGCGTCGTCGTGAACTCGGCCTGATGGCCCTGACCCACAACATCATGATCCCACGCGCATGAGGGGTTTCTACAGGGCATCCAGTACCCCGTAACACCCAAGAATGTGTAGTGCGGATTTCCTTTCGCCCCGCCTCCAGGGCCATCGACTGGAACATACTTGAACGCTCCCCGTTCGTCGGATTTGTCAAAACCCTCGAGATTTGGCTCCAATCCGAACTTATGTCGTTCTGGATAGATGCTGGCGAAGCTCTTTGCATACAGAAGAATGAAGTTATGGTTCGATGAGATTGTTTTGTCGTTGGATACAGATGCGCGAGACTTGTGGCAAATAATCGCTATACGATTCTCTTCACCAAACACTTCGTCGCAGCAGCGCCGTAAGCTATCGACTTCGTTGTCGTCAATCGATATGAATATCACCCCTGCACTAGAAAGAAGATTACGAGCAACACGAAGGCGCGGATATATCATGTTGAGCCAGTTCGTGTGAAATCGCCCGCTAGTCTCAAGATTACTACTAAGTTTCAATCCGCCATTGCGCTGGCCAGTCACCTCCTGATAGTTGCGTACCCCGTCGGAATAATCATCAGGGTAAACAAAGTCATTGCCCGTATTGTAAGGGGGGTCGATATAGATCAGTTTCACCTTGCCCGCGTAGCTCTTCTGGAGCAGCTTGAGCACTTCGAGGTTGTCGCCCTCGATGAAGAGATTCTGCGTGGTATCCCAATCGACGGATTCTTCAGGGTAGGGGCGAAGGGTGCCTCTGCTGGGCGTGAGAGCGAGCTGGCGGGCTCGACGCTTGCCGTGCCAGTTGAGACCGAACTTCTCCTCGGCGTCCGTGACGGTCTGGTCGCCGACGAGTTGCTTGAGCACATCCACATTGACCGATGCGCCCTTTTCACCCTCTGTCACCAGGGCAAACGCATATGGAATCGGCCAATCTGACGGGGCTTCGGAAAAAGCAGGTTCTGGCGCAATGAGGGCTATCGGCCAAACTCGTAGAAAAATGCGGCCAACTTGTTTGTTTCGGCGATTGGCAGGCGCGTGCTTGAGAATCCTCCATATGCGTTTGCCCTGCCTCTGTCACCAGCTCGGGAAACAAGGCTTTGAGTCGGGCGATATTTTCGGCGACGATATCGGCGGATTGCGTCTCCGGGTCGCCGGCGGTGAGCTTCCTGATCCGTTTCGGGCTGGTCGCGGTCATGGGTGGTTGTCTCCCGGTTACAGGCGGCTGCGGGCGGCCTCAAGCTCGGCCCGCAGATTCTTTAGTTCAAGGTTCAGTTCAACCTGGCGGGCAAGCTGCTTTTCCCTGGCCGCAGCGGCCCGCAAAGACGCGATTCTACCCTCCAATGCGGCGCATGCCTTCAGAGCGTCCGCACGCATGCTGGCACGCTGCGGTGACTCGGCAGCCGTGAAGGTTCCGGTGATCCGCGCGGCGCGGGCCGCCTGGATCGTGTCGATCCAGCCACGATAGAGGGCATGGAGCGAGCTGCGCGGCTGACGGGCCAGCGGCAATGCTTCGATCAGGCGCTCGCGTACGGATTGTTCGAGGCTGTCCAACTCGCACGAGACAAGGTCGCCGTCGAGGACGACCTTGTCCCGTTCGTTCTGTGCCCAGCGTTTGTCGGCAAGCGAGAGGTTGAGCTTGTCGGACGCAGGCTGGGTGATAAGCAGCAGGTGGTAGGGAATGGCGCGGTGGATCAGTTCCACGAGGCGTGAGAGCTTGGCCTTGGGCTTTAGACGGAGGGTGAGCACCGCCAGTTCGACGACCTCGCGCGTCTCGTCCTTGTAGGAGGCAATGCCGACGGTGGTGGGCTTGAGCGTGGCGGACCAGCGCAGTTCTTCGACGCCATCGTTGATGTGACGCTTGTCGGCGGCGGTGGGCGCACCGTTCTCGATGAGCAGCGTCTTGGGCACTCGGTGGCCGAGCATCGCCTGTTTCGGCAGGGCAAGGGCCTCGATGATGTGGTCGGGGGTCATGGTTCGCCCTCCCCGGCCTCACCCCCGGAAGTCTCGCCGGAAGTTTCGGACATGATGACGAGGTAGGCGATCACCTCAAAGTCGTCAGTCCCGGCGAATTCGTCCTTACGAGCCTGCGTGCCACCCGGTGTAAAAAGGCTGGCAACGGCGCGTTCCTCGGTCTTGCCGATGATGGATCGCACGGCAGCGGCGAGGAGACGCTGCGGGTGCGTCATGTCCTTGCCACGCTTGGTCGCCTTGTTGAAGCGTTCCCACGCAGCGTCTTCGGGCAGATCCTTACCCATGCACAATCGCTTGAGCCGATCGAGAAGCTGCTTGACCTGGGTGTATGACGCAGCGATGGTTCCATTGTCTCGCACATGAACCAGGTAGTAGGGCGCAAGCGGGTAACCGGCTTCGGGCACGAACTTGGCTGCGTCACCCTCGGCGCGCAGGCAGAAGATGATGCCGGGGTCGATGTCATCGTCCACGGTCACCGTCACGGAGCGAGCGCCGAGGGGTTCGCCCTCGATCTGATTGGGATGCGACCGCATGAACTCGGCCAGGTCGATGCGGAAGTCGGTGAGGGTAAGGTCGGTGATGGAGACACCGGAGGAGAGGTCTTCGAGGTCGATCACGGCATCCTGTAGCTTGAGCAGTTGCGTGCGGCGATATTCCAGGTCGTTCATCTGGTTGCCCGACTGGGTCTCGATCAGATTCTCCTCACCGCTGGCCGAGACGTCGAGCAGCACCATTTTGCCGCTGACTCGCTGTTCGAGGTTGATGTATTCCTCAAGCTCCATGTTGGGCCAGAAGTTGACGAGCTGGATGCGCTCGTTGATCGATCCGATGCGGTCGATGCGGCCGAAACGCTGGATGATGCGGACGGGATTCCAGTGGATGTCGTAGTTGATGAGCCAGTCGCAGTCCTGCAGGTTCTGACCTTCTGAGATGCAGTCGGTGCCGATGAGCAGGTCGATGTCGCCCTCATGAGCGAGGTCTTCCGGGCGCTCCTTGGCGCGCGGCGAGAAGCAGGTGAGGATGGACGTGAAATCCTTCCTGATCGATCGTAATGTGGTCTGATTACGACCCGTGCCGGTAACCACTGCAGATTCCAGCTTGAGGTTTTGTCTCGCCCATGGCGCGAGGTGTTCATAGAGGTACTCAGCCGTATCGGCGAAGGCGGTGAAGATGAGCACCTTGCGATTGCCAGAATTGATGGGGTTGCTGCACTTATGCTCGATCACCTTGCGGAGATCGGCGAGCTTCGCGTCGCGTTCAGGCGTGACCTGTTTCGCGGTGGAGAGGAGCGTGGAAAGGCGGTTGCGATCTTCAATCAAATCCTGCCGCCATCGAACAAGATCGACGTCAGAGAGCAGCACCTTCACTTTGCGGCCAACGAGCAAGCTTTCGAAGGCAGCGTCGTCGATGTCAACGTCCTCGATATCCGGCTCTTCAACGTCTTCGTCGTGAGCGTCGATGCGGTGCAGCATGGCTTCAACGTCGCGAAGTTGCCGTTGAACGGTGAGCTTAAAGGAGTGCACCGAGCTTTCGAGCCGTTTGAGGACGTTGATGCGCAGCAGATGAATCAGGCTTTCTTCACGATCGACCTGCCGCCAGAACCCCTTGCCGCCGGACACCTCAGTGCTGTATTTCTTGTCGTAGGCTTCCTGCTTGTGTGAAAGCACATAGCTCAAGGGCGCATAGGCTGCCAGATTTAGCCGACGAATCTCCTGATTGAGCTCGCGGATGGAACGGAACTCGCCTTCGAGGTCGATGTCGGACTTCACGTTAATGGGTTTGAGCCGTGCCGGGAAACGGCCTGTCTCGGCAGTGCCGTAGTACTTCTCGACGTGCTTGCGCGAGCGGGCGATCGTCAGCAAGTCGAGCAACTTGAAGTAGTCGAAACCCAACATGTCCACGAGACGAGCGGGCGTCCGCTGGGATGCATCGAAGTCCAGCCAACGGTTGAACTGCTTCTGGGCGAGGCGGGTAGTCGAGTCGATGCTCGGGATGCCGTGTTCGGCAAGGGCGGTATCGTCGCCCTCGGTGGCAAACGCAATCTGGTTGCGCAGGTCTGCCAGCCGGTTGTTGACCGGTGTCGCAGAAAGCATGAGCACACGAGTCCGCACGCCCTGCTTGATGATCCGCTTCATGAGGCGGTCATAGCGAGTTTCACCGCCTTGGCGAGGGCTCTTCTTATTGCGGAAGTTGTGTGATTCGTCGATGACAACAAGGTCGTAGTTGCCCCAGTTGACGTGGCCGAGGTCAATGTCGCCGGAGACACCGCCATCACGCGAGAGATCCGTATGGTTGATCACGTCATAGTTGAAGCGATCAGCGGCGAGAATGTTGCGGCGATCGTTAGCTGCATAGAGCGTCCAATTGTCGCGCAGGCGCTTCGGGCACAGCACGAGCACTCGATCGTTCCTCAGTTCGTGATATTTGATGATGGCGAGGGCTTCGAAGGTCTTGCCGAGCCCGACGCTGTCCGCTATGACGCACCCACCAAAACGGTTCAGCTTGTCGATTGCGCCTACGGCCGCATCACGTTGGAACTTGTAAAGCTTCTTCCAAACAACGGTATTACGGATGCCAGTGGCTGCATTGACGATCTGGTCTTCATCGAGGGCATCGCCTCGGCTCCCGAGCACGTGGTGCAGCATCAACGAATAGATTGATATAGCGGATCGCTCGTGCGTCAGAACAGCGAGATGATCAAGCAAATGTTGCTTGTCATTGCTCTGGCCAGAGAATGATTGCCACTGTGCATCAAACCATTCGGCAATAGCCGAAGCTTCATCAGATGACTCGGAGCACTGGATGATGCTCAATGGATTGCCTGGTGCCAGTCCGAGGCCACCAGTGGTTAGCGAGAATGCACCGAGTAGGGCATGCTCAGCCGTCCCACCCTGTCGCCGCAAAACAGCAGCGCCCTGCGGGACACCGAGTGATGAGACGCAGACATCAACCTTACGTCGCAACCACGACTCGAACTCTGCTGCCAACCACGGAACGAGCAATTGATTACGAAGAGCGCGATCAGCCTCATCGCCTTGTAGAGCAGCAGCATGGTGGTCTTCGGCAATGATGAGGCGTGCCACGTCGAGCCTCCGAAAGTCTGGCAAGAGTTCCTCGAATGCGAACAGTGAAATGGTGGACGTTGCCAGATCAAGTTGCTGGCATTGCGCAAGCTGTGCCCGCAATACATCGATGAGACGATCTGTTCCACTGTGGCGCAGAACCCTCACTTCGAACCCCCTTTGCCTGTCGACTCTCGATGTTTATCGAGATCGGGCGATCGTCCAGTGAGCCACCCGTCAATGACCTCTCGGTGAAATCGCCAGTGCCGCCCGACCTTCTGCCCCGGCACCTTGCCTTCGGCGCAGAGCTTGTAGAGCGTCGAGGTCGAGAGCTTCAGGTACTTGGCCAAGTCATTGATGGTCATCACTGGATCGGGCGCTTGCTTTGCCATGGGGTTTCCGTTCCGCCTTGGAGAAGGGATCAAGCCGCCCCGTCGGCCTCACGCGACCTGCCCATTCCACAGTTATTTGCCGTTGGCGTCAACCCGCTGCGATGGCTACGGTGGCTCTGTTGCAAAGATTGGCGGCAGTCAGAGGTAGGCTGTCGCTCTGCGCCGATCAGGCGGCTGCTGCGAAATGGTGGTTGAGCATGCCCATGGCCTCCGTCAGCGCCGAGGGCCCAATGCCAAAAGCTCTCTCCACAAGGCGCACCTCGCCCCTGATGCCGGGCTGCAGGCACCAGGGGCGAGCCTGTCCTTTGCGCAGGGCTCGCATGACTTCGAATCCCTTGATCGTGGCATAGGCCGTGGGGATCGATTTGAAACCGCGCACCGGCTTGATCAGTATCTTGAGCTTTCCGTGATCGGCCTCGATCACGTTATTGAGATACTTCACCTGCCGGTGGGCCGTCTCCCGGTCCAGCTTTCCTTCGCGCTTCAATTCGGTGATCGCTGCACCATAGCTCGGCGCTTTGTCGGTATTGAGCGTGGCAGGCTTTTCCCAGTGCTTCAGGCCTCGCAGGGCCTTGCCCAGGAACCGCTTCGCTGCCTTGGCGCTGCGGGTCGGCGACAGGTAGAAATCGATCGTGTCGCCCCGCTTGTCGACTGCCCGGTACAGGTAGGTCCACTTGCCCCGCACCTTGACGTAGGTTTCATCCAGGCGCCAGCTCGGATCAAAGCCACGCCGCCAGAACCAGCGCAGCCGCTTCTCCATCTCCGGGGCGTAGCACTGGACCCAGCGATAGATCGTCGTATGGTCGACCGAAATGCCGCGTTCCGCCAGCATTTCCTCAAGGTCGCGATAGCTGATCGGATAGCGACAATACCAGCGCACCGCCCACAGGATCACATCACCCTGGAAATGGCGCCACTTGAAATCCGTCATCGTTCCGTCCGTCCAATCTCCGCCAAGCATGCTCAAGCTTCACGATTTTTGCAACAGAGCCGCCACGGGCCCGTCCCACCCCGACATGGACCTCGATGCCCGAACGGACGTTAGATTTCGAGTTCTAGGCGTTCTGCGATGAAGGTTGGATCCCAGCCGGGATTGAAAGTGTCGACGTGGGTGAATCCGAGCCGCTCGTATAGGCCACGCAGGTTCGGGTGGCAGTCGAGCCGCAGCTTGGCGCACCCCTGCGTTCGCGCGGCATGGCGGCAAGCCTCGATCAGCGCGGAGCTGACACCCCGGCCCGCATGTGTCCGTCGCACCGCGAGCTTGTGCAGATATGCGGCCTCCCCCTTGAGGGCGTCGGGCCAGAACTCGGGATCCTCGGCCGACAAGGTGCAACAGCCGACGATGCCGTCGCTGCAACTCGCGACTAGGAGCTCGGATCTCAGGACGAAGGTCTCCGCGAATGTCCGGTCGATCCGCGCGACGTCCCAGGCGGGCGTTCCCTTGGCGGACATCCACGCCGCAGCGTCGTGCATCAGCCGCACAACCTCGTCGATATCACCCGAGCAGGCGACCCGAACGTTCGGAGGCTCCTCGCTGTCCATTCGCTCCCCTGGCGCGGTATGAACCGCCGCCTCATAGTGCAGTTTGATCCTGACGAGCCCAGCATGTCTGCGCCCACCTTCGCGGAACCTGACCAGGGTCCGCTAGCGGGCGGCCGGAAGGTGAATGCTAGGCATGATCTAACCCTCGGTCTCTGGCGTCGCGACTGCGAAATTTCGCGAGGGTTTCCGAGAAGGTGATTGCGCTTCGCAGATCTCCAGGCGCGTGGGTGCGGACGTAGTCAGCGCCATTGCCGATCGCGTGAAGTTCCGCCGCAAGGCTCGCTGGACCCAGATCCTTTACAGGAAGGCCAACGGTGGCGCCCAAGAAGGATTTCCGCGACACCGAGACCAATAGCGGAAGCCCCAACGCCGACTTCAGCTTTTGAAGGTTCGACAGCACGTGCAGCGATGTTTCCGGTGCGGGGCTCAAGAAAAATCCCATCCCCGGATCGAGGATGAGCCGGTCGGCAGCGACCCCGCTCCGTCGCAAGGCGGAAACCCGCGCCTCGAAGAACCGCACAATCTCGTCGAGCGCGTCTTCGGGTCGAAGGTGACCGGTGCGGGTGGCGATGCCATCCCGCTGCGCTGAGTGCATAACCACCAGCCTGCAGTCCGCCTCAGCAATATCGGGATAGAGCGCAGGGTCAGGAAATCCTTGGATATCGTTCAGGTAGCCCACGCCGCGCTTGAGCGCATAGCGCTGGGTTTCCGGTTGGAAGCTGTCGATTGAAACACGGTGCATCTGATCGGACAGGGCGTCTAAGAGCGGCGCAATACGTCTGATCTCATCGGCCGGCGATACAGGCCTCGCGTCCGGATGGCTGGCGGCCGGTCCGACATCCACGACGTCTGATCCGACTCGCAGCATTTCGATCGCCGCGGTGACAGCGCCGGCGGGGTCTAGCCGCCGGCTCTCATCGAAGAAGGAGTCCTCGGTGAGATTCAGAATGCCGAACACCGTCACCATGGCGTCGGCCTCCGCAGCGACTTCCACGATGGGGATCGGGCGAGCAAA
>ERZ795032.598-NODE-598-length-36115-cov-6.013311_pt1 | contig 36115 bp, 28 predicted proteins | sample MGYA00375124_ERZ795032 | MGnify/ENA primary metagenome ERZ795032 (study PRJEB30167, sample SAMN05720154) | activated sludge metagenome | isolation source: Anaerobic digester | place: China | collected 2015-12-16 ...
AGTTCTTGCCGTCTTTCAATAATCTTAGTTATTATATCAGACATAATGTCAATTTCCCTTTTCTCTTCTTCACTTAGAGATGTCATTGAAGCTTTAACATCCTGCCACTTAACAAACTTATCCATTACTATTCCTCCTTCTCCACTCTGTGATCTCATATAACGCCTTTTCTATCTCTCTTTTTGGAGTTTTATTTGTTTTCTTCGTGAAATGGTGTAACAATACTATTTTATTTTCATACCACATAAAAAATAATATTCTATTTTCACCCGGTCTAAGTTCCCATAGTACATCTTGTATATGTTTTACAAAAGGTTCTCCTGCTCTAGTACCTAAATTTTCAAGAACGTTTATATAAAACCGTATTTGCTTTAATATTATACGTTCATTCTTACTTGTAGCTGCTTTTTCATTAAGTTTTTCAATAAATTCTAAAAGCTCACTGTCCCCTTTACTATCCTGATAAAAAATTACTTCATACACCTATTAATTTCTCCTTCATTTGATGATTTATTTATCATCAATGTTATATTAATGATAACATATTTATCATATTTCTTCAAGAGTCCAAATGTGAACTATACACTACCTACACTCTCACTTTGCGAGCAGGGAAATTAAGAGGCGGGCGAATTCTTTCCGAAAAGGTTAAAATTATCTATGGGTGTTTTATCCTTAAAATATATAGTTTTAATATACTAACTATCACCACAGTTTTAAATGATTTACAGCTATATCTACAAGATTTTCTGTTTTGTAATCTTTATTAATTGGGTTTTCCATTAACGTTTTAATTCTGTCACAAATTATTTCCATTTCACCATCTATTAAATTGCAAGGATCAAGATAAAAATATCCCATATCAACATGATGAGACCTAACCCTTATAGATGGTTCTCCCTCAGCTAGAAGAACACTCAGTTCAAATGCAGTTAATGGACTTATTTTCGGGTCAACAACCACCTTTAATCTTGTAATTGGATTATTAGTTTGATCAGGGGAATATTCACATTTAAGTCGTTTTATATTATTTAAAAAATTATAAGCAAATTGTATTCTCTTATCCTCTGATGCCCTTATAGCTTCTGTATCACGCTCATTCCACTGTTCCAATGCCTCTATTATGCCTATGATACTTTCTTTTCCAATCTTCATGCCTCTTCCAATACCTCTTTCTTGAGCATAGCAAGCTCTTACCATCTCCTTTTTGCCCGCTATTATACCTGAGGTAGGTCCGCCTAAAAATTTATGCCCGCTGTAAATCACAATATCTGCTCCTGCCTCGGAAAACCCGCGAAGGTCATATTCGGATGCAGCATCAACTATTACTGGTATGCCTTTTTTCTTTGAAATTCTAATGAACTCCTTCAATTTAATTAACCTGCTCTGAACAGTATGATGAGATACAACAAATAATGCTGCTGCTGTATTTTCATTAATTGCTCCGATAAGATGGTAACTGCCACATGATGTTGCCTCTCCTATTTCAATACACTTTGCTCCTGATATACTAATCATCTGAGCTATACTTGACCCAAAATTAATTGAGTGACCCTTCTGTATAACTACTTCATTCTTTAAACCTTGTGTATCAGGTAATTTACTGATTCTATAGAAGTCCGTTCCTGTCATGCAAGCTGCCGTTGCAATAGTAATAGCTGCAGCTGCACTAGCAGTAAGACATCCGTATTCAGCTCCTGTCAAACGGGAAATGATTTCACATGCAACCTTTTGCAGATCTTTCATATCAATAAATTCTGGTAAAATTTGCGCCATCGCATCAGATATTCTTTTACTCACTCTAGATGCACCCAGAGCAGTCATTGTACCTGAGGCATTTATAATTCTTTTAAGATTATATTTCTCAAATATATCCATTTACTTACACCTCGAAAACTTATTAAAAGACGATTATCAAATAGCTACCATATCATTGCCTAAGGACATTTTCTACACTTTTTATTTTTTACATATTTACCTTTCACTTTATTTCTTACTTATTTTTCAATTAGGCATTATTACTCATTTCAACTTTTGCCATAGCTATTGCTCTTCCCACTATAATATCTTCTGTCTCATGAGCAAATGGTCCTGCAAGTTTTGCTGAAATAAATGATGTGCTTTCATAACCACCCTCATATAAAATTTTTCTTGTTGGTATGTAGCATTCACTACTATTTGAATATCCAAGCACAATAGCATCTTCATTACTTAGTATTCTTTTTATGCTTTTTCCAATATTACTGACAACTTCACCCTCAAGCGCAATAATATATGTTCTTCCGCCAAGTATTAGTATTGAAATATAATAAGGAAGGTAGTTTCTGATTTTACCTTTTTTTATATCCAAAAGAACTTTTTTGGCTGATTCCCTAATATATATCGGTTCTTTAGGGTCGTTTGTAATAGATTCCCATTTTGGGATATCCCATATTTCCGTATATAACTTAACCTCACTATATCCTGTTTGAATATAACTGCCAACTTTTTTCCAGCTGGAGCAATCTTCGTTTTTTTCTTCGAAATTTTCGTGAAGTTTTATATTATTTTCTATAGTTCGTTTTTCACTATGATTATCAATTAACCTTTGAATTTCCTTTGCCAGGGATATGCCCGCCTTTTCCAACTCATCAAAATTACAACTTTTAAATCGGTCTTTATCCGCTGCTATATAAGGATTTATATCAGCACCGCAACCTTGAAGAAATATCGGAGTCATTCCAGTATTGCACTTTTCAAGGTATTTACGAACAACCCCGGGATAATCTGCCGATATCAAGTAATTGCCAGATCCAAGAATAACCGGATGGCAAGCATAATTGTATATAAGCCCTATTATGTTATCGTTTATATCTACGAACTTTATAAGGTATAAATCAGTATCTATACAATTATCATCATAGTTTGGCTTCATTAATATACCTTCTGGAGACGGATACCTTCTATTTATACCAAATTTAAACTTGCTTTTACATATGTAGGCACCACATTCAATAAGATTTTGAAACCCTTTATCTAGCATATTCATAATCTTGGTCTTAATTATATTGAAATATCTTATATCTTCAGCATAATCTATATCTTTCCCATTTATATCCCATAAAAACTTATCCATGCTTATACTATATGGTCGCACCGATCTGCTCACTTCATCTTCTCCTGTTACTCTCACCACTGAATGAGTATGGGAATAGTTTATTATAATCTCGTCCTGTTTTAGTCCATACTTTTCATTTATAGACTTTTTTATACCATAAGCAAAGCTTCTATCTCCATAGAGCAAATCTAATGCTATTATAACCACTGTTTTGTTTTCTTTAATAATTAAAACTGTGGCATATGGATCATCATATATACCTTCACTCTTATGTTTCCTTGCTGCAAATCCACTTTGAAGCACAGGAATATCTGGTGTTATTTTTTCTTTTGATATGAAAAATTTCATTATTCTATACCTCCAATATTAGGTTAATTGTCACTATTACCTTCAGCACTAACTTGATTGTCTCAATTTAACATATCATTAATACTTATTGGCCTTTTCCATTTATTTCATAAGTTCATATTATCCTTTAACACTACCTGCCAGAATACCTTTAACAAAGTATTTCTGAACAAAAGGGTATATTGAGACTATAGGGAGAGCAACAAGGATAATTGATGCCATCTGATAATTTTTAGGCGGAATTATATCAGCATCTACCATTTGGGGTGCATTCTTAGTATTCTCTAAAAATTTACCAAAAACAACATTTCTTAGATAATATTGCAGTGTCCACATGTTTTCTTTTGTGCTGTATAATAGGACGGGAAACCACATATTCCATCGTCCAAGGGCAATGAACATGCTAACTGCAGCGATTGTTGGTGTTATTACAGGCAATATTATATTAAACAATACTCTAAATTCATTAGCTCCATCTATATATCCTGAATCAATGAGATCTTGAGGTACTGTTTCCAATTGGCTTCTGACTACTATAACATAAAATACGTTTACAAGTGATGGTAATATGTACGCAAGATATGAATTATTAAGATTCAAATAATTTGATATTACCAGATATGTTGGAATAAGCCCTCCTGAAAAATACATTGTAATTACAAAAAAATAAGTTACAAGTTTTTTCCCAAAGAAAAACTCCTTGGATAATGCATATGCTATCATAGTGATAACAATAATCGATAAAAATGTTCCAACAATAGTTAAACATACTGTATTAATAAATGAACGCTTAAAAACCGGATTGGATAATATTTTCTGGTATGCAGCAAAATTGAAACCCTTCGGCCATATCCCGACCTGTAAAGATGCAACTGCAATCCTATCACTTACTGATACACTGAATATATGCAACAATGGAAAAATTACAACACATATGACAAAAATCATAACAAATATATTAATTACACAAAATATCTTTTCACCCAAGCTTCTTTTCATCATTTTCATGTCTCTCCTTCACTCACCATAACGCCCACCCGGCAAAAGCTTTTGCCAAACGGTTTGTTAAGTATACAAGTATAAAGTTTACAAAGGACTGAGTAAATCCAATAGCTGCAGTAAGAGAATAACGTGCTTGTTCAATACCTATCCGATATGTGTACGTACTTATTACATCACCAACTTCGTAAACAAGAGGATTATATAACAAAAATATCCTTTCAAATCCTATTGTTACTAAAGAACCTACTTGTAGTACCAATAGCACTATAGTTATATTTTTTATTCCTGGTAAAGTTATGTGCCATGTTTGTCTTAGTTTTCCAGCCCCATCTATCCTGGATGCTTCATACAACTGTAGATCAATAGAAGAAAGAGCTGCCATGTAGTATACTGCATTCATCCCAAACTCTTTCCATATGGATGAAATAATAATTATAGGTCTAAAATATTTGGGCATGGCAAGAAAGTGAATTGGCTGTATCCCAAAAACATTTTTTAAAAACTGATTAACAATACCTGTACTCGGTGAAAGTATTGAAGTAACAATGCTTGCTGCCACAACCCAGGATATGAAGTGAGGCAAATAACTTATTGTCTGAACTGTTTTTTTAAATCTATTAGACCAGAGTTCGTTTAAAAATAGAGCAAATAAAATAGGTACTGGGAAACCAAAAATAATCTGCATTATATTTATTTCAAGTGTATTTTTCATAACAAGCCAAAAGTTTTCATCCGTAAGAAAATATGCGAAATTTCTAAATCCTACCCATTTACTTGCTATAACCCCTTTAAACGGTACAAAATCCTGAAAAGCTATTACAATTCCAAAGAGGGGTAAATAGTGAAATATAATGAGTAAAATTACTCCTGGAAGTAAAAGACCGTAAATTGGCAAATCTCTACTCATCTTAAAACCTCGGCTTTTATTTATATTTGTCGTCAATTTGCTTGTGTTTTGTACCAATATTGTCACCTCCTGCCCTTCTGCTATTAGTCAAACCATTAAAAAGCTATAAACAGTTCTTATATAACCGAAGGCGTTACTTCTAAGGCCCCGGTTATATAAGAACAAATTATATTTTAGTTACATTATTATAATTGCGTAATTTATTATTGCCCTGCTCGTTTCTTTGCTGCAGGTAGTTTTTGATTATATTCATCAGTAATAAATTGATATTTTTTAAGAAAGTTTGATGCCTGTACATCAAATTCTTCAAAGGTTAGCTCACCTAAGATTACCTTTACTGCGATTGTTCTTGCTTCATTACGAGCTTCAGTTCTTCTTGTTGTAGTATCAGGTTCAAGTATTATAAATTTCATGGGATTCATTAGCACTGAATTGGCATCTGCATATACCTTATCAAACTGCTCCCAGTAAATTCTTTCATACTCTCTTTTACCTTCATCATCAAATTTAGTATTTGCAATACTTGTTTTTAGTTGTACTTCAACTTTTTCCTTTGTATTATAGCCAAATAACATATTGTAAATGAAACGCCAATTTGTTTCATTACTTTTTTGAAAGTTAAGAACTTTCTTGCCGTCTACGATATTAAACTCAATACCTTCACGTCCCCATACCGAGAGTTCGAAACCTTTATCCGACAATAATGCTTCTATAAACCTTATTGAAGCATCTTTTTGCTTGCTTGTCGAAGCTATTCCCATGCAGTGAGTTCCCAAAGGAAGTGGACCTTCATATACACTTCTAGGATCAATCCTTGGGTCATCTATTTTAGCCCACTGAGCTGGAACAAATATTGCTTCTGTTATGTTGTTTTCTGTATAACGGTTTACCCAACCACCTATTGAAGCAAGGTTTTGGGGGTTTACTAATACTTTATTGTTAAGTCTTTTATCCTGATAATCCTGTTCTTTAGTCGTTACAAATTCTTTATCCATCAATCCTTCTTCTAGCATTAGTCTATACGTTTTTATTGCCTCTTTGTATAAAGGATTTTCAAAGGTGTGAATGATCTTATCTTTATAGTATTGCCAACTATATCCATCCCCAGCACAACCGTATGACTTAAATACAAACTCGCACCAAAAAAGTGTATCCTTGCTGGCATATGGTATGGAATCTGGGTATTTTGATTTAAGTTTTCTCATCGCTTCCAGCCATTCATCCATAGTTACAGGAATTTCTGAATATCCTATATCTTTAAGGAGATCATACCGTATGGCGATGCCATCATTTACATCACCGTCAACAGGTAATGAAATCAGGAAATAAATATTACCATCATCCGCTTTTAATTGATCAATATATGGCAAATAGCGTTCTGTTATAATGGCAGATTTTTTTATTATATCAGACAATTCTACATATGCACCATTCTTTCCATCATTAATCATTGTATTTTTTGATGCAAGATGTACGACATCACAAATATTGCCTGATGACATCATTAAGTTATACTTAGTAATAGTATCTGACGATGGTGGAACAATAACCTCAGTTATTTCTACATTAGCTATTTTAGCTATCTCATCAAGAATAACATTACTCTGAAAGTTAAAATTATCTGGAGTAGCTATACCGGCAGTAACATAAAATACTCTTATTTTATCTGGTTGTTTTACTGCATTTCCTGATGTATCCGTAGTAGATGACGAACTAGAAGCTCCATCTTGTTCTGATGATTTATTACTTGATATGTCTGCTTTTGAACAGGCTGAGAACAACATTAAAACTACAGATATTAGCACTAGAAGTGCTGCAATTTTTCTTTTCATGATAGATAATACCTCCTATTATTCTCTAATTTGTCAAGTTATTAAGCAACACATTTAATTAAGTTATTCAAGCACAAGCATTAAAAAGTTAAGTTACAGTAGTTGAATAGAGTTTAAGTAGCAATTTTACAGTAATAAAAACTTGATATGAGATATGCGCACATCTTCTTATGCAACTAATTATATTCTGATATAGAACTTAAAACAATGTTAATTTATTCTGAAGTAAATATTGTTATTTATTAGTGTAATACCTATAGTTTCAAGCTATACATTGCATATTTTATGGATAACAATTTTTCCGCATACAATGATTTTAGATAATTTCATACATAATCCATATACATTATGATATAATTTTATTGATTCTTATCATGACATCAGTATAAAATTTTTGATATTATCTTATTCTATATCACGTCATAACATTAAATAAGGGGGTTGTAGTATTGAACTATATAAAAAGAATACCAATTAAAAGAAATTTTTCAACTTTTTTGCCTTCGCTTCTTGTTTCTTTTATATCAATAATAATACTTTGCGCTCTTATTATGGGAATTCCATTATCTCAGACAATGACAAGTTTTATAACTAACCAAACAATATCTTCAAATAATAAATTGTTGACTCAATATAAAACCAGTATAGATTTAGTCCTAGTTGAAACAGTTGAGGATGTTTCATTAAAATTAATGCATGATCTTAATAATAACTTTTATCTTAACTGCTATTTTAATAACCCTTTAGCAGGAAATCTCGCCAATATCTATGATATAAGTAAGTATTTGGATAACATGAGTATTTTAAACCCTTTAATTTTTTCTTTATCAATATATTATTCTAATAATAATCTTTTGGTATCTAATGATTGTATCCGTCACACCCTATATAAAACGTTAGAATCTCAAAAATACCTTAACCATTATTATAATATTGTTCAGCAAGCAGCTGAAATTAGTCTAAATAATGAAGAATATGTATCACTTATTTTTGATTATGGGAAAAACTTAAACTTCAAGTCTTCTAATGTTCAAGAAAAAAAGATTCCAGAAACAGTAATACATGCTGTCAGAATAACTAATGGATATAATAATATTAGAGGAGCTGTTATTGTTACGGTAAGTGGAGATATATTTAAAAACTTTATAAGTAAATATGCTCCTGAAGACTTAGGTAGTATTTATATATTTAGCAAAGATGGTATTATTATTTCACATACAGATAGTACATACATAGGTCATAATATATCAGAATTTCAATATTATAACACCTTATTACAAGTAAATAATGAATCTGGGTATTTTATATCAAATGTTGAAGGAATCCCTGTAGTAATATCATATCAAACTTCATCATATAATAACTGGACATATGTCTCAGTAGCGCCTATGGATAATATTTCTTCTTTAACAAATTATATACTAAGGACAATAATATTAATAGCATTACTTGCAATGTCAGTAGGAATAATAATATCTGTTGCTAAAGCCAAAAAACTTGCTAAACCTATATTATCTATTGCCGATTACTGCTTAAAAAGTCCATATTCCTTTAGTCAAGAAAAGAATAATAATGAGTACTCTCTAATAAGCGGAACCTTAAATAATATGGAGAATATAATGAAGGAAAAGGAAGAGGAATTCAAACAAGTATTACCTATGTTAAAAATGAATTTCCTCAGTGCCTTGTTCTCTGACAACCCACCTGAGATGCTAGAAATAAAATCAAGAATGAAAATGCTTGGTATAAGTTTCCAATATAAGTTCTTTTGTGCTGCTGTGATAACATTTGATAAGCTCAGGAATTCTGAAAAGGTAATTACATACGAGTATGAAAAACTCCTTATACAATCACAACTTGAAAACATATTCACTACTGATTCTTCACTATGTCTATTTTATGAAAAAGATAATACTATGGCAGTTTTATTTAATTTTGATTTTGAAGATAAAGTATTATATGAACTTGGTGAAAAATTTCTGAAGCAAACTCTTAAACAAGCATATGATAATATGTCAATAACTAAATGCATATCTTTTGGTAAAATTGATACAAATATAAGGAATATGTGTACTTCTTTTAAGCTCGCACTCAATGGACTTAATTATAATTATGTTTTCCCTGAGAAAAAGATCTTCACTTTTGCACGTATTATGTTTTGGGAAGAAAAACATTCTTTTTCAGCAAGATTATTATTAAATAATTTCGATAACTCTCTCAAGTGCCTTGATAAAGGAAAATGTAAATCTGATCTGCAAAAACTTGTAGAAACCTTGAGAAATGGGAATTACAGCTATCAGCAAATATACAACACATTAATAAATTGTATTTCAATAGTTGAAGATTTTATATGCGCACAAATTGGCGAAGCAATAGATCTTGATCAAGGTTTTAGGAATACAGCAAATATTCTTGAGTTTGAAAGCTGGATGAAAGGAATAATTGATGCGACAATTGATGATTTAGCTAATATTGAATGTAGTAGCACTAATTTAGTAAAAAAAGCTCAAGCTTTTATAGAACAAAATATCCAGAATACACAATTATCTTTGGAGTATATTGCTAATGAATTAGGTGTAAGCGCTAAACACCTAAGTAAAATTTTCAAAGATAAAACCGGAATTAATTATATAGATTATCTTACAAATCTTAAGCTAAGCCATTGTCGCAACTTATTAATTAACACAAATTTAAAAGTGGAGGAAATATCAGATATTATGGGATATTCCACGTCCCAGTATTTTATTAGTAGATTTAAAATGATGTTTGGGTGCACTCCAAAAAAATATAGGGAAAAGTATTCTAGATAGTGGCATTGAATAGTACATACGTTATTTATCAATTTTTCGAATATGTATCCCATACTACACAATTACTTCCATTGCCATGTTTAGTACTAAGAAACTATAGTATTACTACTTCACAAAACATGTATAAAGAAATTTATGTGTGTTTTCACTGAATTCATATGAAAGCCATAATGAAGTTGTATGTCTACATCCAAGCTTTACCAATTTCCTCATTGGCTCACAAGAGGAAATTGGTTTTTTATTGGTATATTCTGGAAGTTACTATTTTATCAATGTCCAATCAAACTAAAGTTTATTTGGACACTTCGAAAATCCGGGGAAATGTCTAAATAAATAAGATAAATAAGTTTTTTTAGACACAAAAGTGTCTAACCCCATTTGATATGCTTTTTTAGACACTTTATAATGAAAATATAAATTAAAAAATAAAGGGGAATTTAATATGTCAATATATGGTTACATAAGAATTAGCACTAATAAACAAAAAACAGATAGACAATGGGAAGCATTAAAAAGTTATGAGAAGGAAAATAAAATACAATTTGATGCAATATTTGAAGATAAACAATCTGGAAAAGACTTTAATAGATCTCAATATAAAGCTTTAAAAAATAGCATAAAAAAAGGTGACGTTTTAGTTGTAAAAGAATTGGATAGGTTTGGTAGAAATTATGAGGAGATAAAACAAGAATTAGCTTACTTCCAAAGTATGGGTATAAAGGTAATAATATTAGACCTTCCTGTTTTAAACGTTGAAGATGAAACTCTTTCTTCCTTATTAAATAATCTTATTATTGAATTACTCTCATACATAGCTCAGAAGGAACGCGAAAAGATACAAGATAGAGTCAAGGAAGGGTTACAGGTTGCCAGGAACAAAGGTGTAAAACTTGGAAGACCTGAAAGAAAGCTTCCTGATAATTTTGAAAAGTATTATAAAAGATGGAAGGCTGATGAAATCACAGCAGTTGAGTTTGCTAAACTTATAGGTGTTAGTAGAGCTACTATATATAATTATATTAATGAATATGAATGCAAGTCAAAGGAGTAAAGGTTTGCGATATCTTACTCTTAATTCTCTGTAACTATTATTAATACTGCACTCATTGAAAAAGAAGAAGCCTTTGATGGGTTTTATAGGGTTTGCACAAACCTCTAGGATGATGTTTCCGAAATTATCAAGAATTATCAATGTAAATAATAAAAGATGGGAAATAGAAGAATGTCTTATAATCATGAAAAGTGAGTTCAAATCAAGACCTGTATATTTGAGTAATTATGATAGAATAGAAGCACATTTTATTACATGCTTTATATCACTAATTATATATAGACTGTTGGAAAGAAACTTGATGAGAAATTTACATGCTCTGAAGTTATAGATGAATTGAGAGAAATGAACTTCAAAAAATTAACGGTGAAGGTTACGAACCACTATATACAAGAACAGATTTTACAGATGCTTTGCTTGAAGATTTTGGCTTTCATACTGATTACCAGATCGCCACTTCAAAACAAATGAAAAAAATTTTAAAGCCACAAAAAGGCAATGACATTGTGTACTTTTTTATAAATGTTAAGAGCTTTAATTATCTGTTATAATAGAATTCATAAAAGTTCCTCTTTTCATTGGTATTATTGGATTTTACCTATTTCTGTTATATCAGGGGAACTGGGACTTTTCAAAATTTTAGACAGAGGGGATGCATCTAAAGTTTTTGAAGAAATATATACCAGGGGCTATCGTTACGGTACTTAGAGCTTTTAAATTCAGCTACGGGCAGAATCAAACTCGCTTAATAATATGAATGAAAGATTTATAGTTATTTGCTCAAATACTAATTTTGCTCTTCCGACTCTCAGATTAAAAGGCTCTACAGTACCTTCACTAATGCTTCTTCCAATAATTTCTTCAAAAATAAAATATTCACCCTGATATGTATATTAATGTTTAGCCCCACATTATAAATGGGAAAGTTGAGTAATTTTAATAAAAAATTAATGTAAAAATAATAAGGACGGAGGTGCTAGTATGCAAGGCAATTGCAAGAATATAGAGTTAAGCGATAGGGATTGGAACTACATAATACTTAGACCAGGAAGGTTATTATGCCTGAAATGTTTGAGTGGGGGTGGATGTCTTCCTTTTATGGAAAAGGAGAAGCTTAAGGGAAAACTTGATGCGATAAAGGATGATCCACAGATCCATATTAGGCTGGAGACTTCCTTTGATGAAATTGGTGCTAGAACTACAAGATTTTTTCAGCAAAGTGTTGCCGAGCGCAAGAGGGATCTTGATGTATTGCAAAAGCTTGGACTTTCGCCTGGAGATGTAAGGATTGCCCGTGATCTTTATGTTCTGATCGGGGAAAGGATTAAAGATGTCTATGACATTTGTGGGTATGGGGGAAGTAATAGCGAAAAGTGGCCAGCCTGCCCTTTAGCCCATGAGGAATATTTTTCAAAAGGTACTGAGGGGATGAACAAACTAAAAGATAAGGATAAAATGAGCTCCTGGAAGAAGATATCTTGTGATGAAATTGAACAGGCAAATAGAATTGTTATTAGAGCTCATCATTTGCTATGCCTTTTTTGCTATATTGCAAGGGACGATTTCGGAGGTGAATATGTGCCACTTGCTGAAGACAATCTTTATGAGGTTTGGATTAAGATGAGGGAGAATCTAGATATACCTGTAACAGTAATTGAAGGTCCTGGAGATTGCATGATTTGCCCACCATGTCATGGGTTTGATAATGAGAGAAAAATTTGTTTTGTTGCATGCCATTTAAGAGATCGCAAAAAAGATACTGATACACTGCAAAAACTTGATTTATTGCCTGGCGAGACCATACCTGCTAATGAAGTTATAAAGCGTGTTTATGAGAAAATTCCCGATAATTCATGGATATGTGCGTATGAATATGAGTCCGCTCCACAATGGAGAAGTTGCGGTGGTCATGAAAGGTATAAAATAGGCCTGGAGAGGGGGTTTTTTGTTTCTAAAGAATAACTTAAACTTTAGGAAACGCAGCGGGAATCCTCCTCATTTGAATGAAGCAGATGGAAGCTGTGGTTTCGATACGAAACTTTACATCACTTCTATAAAATGCATTGCCTGAAAACAAATGTTCTGATACAATATAATCAGAGGTCAAAAGTCGTACCTTGATAACTGAATATATGGGGTTGCAGCAAGTAATCCTTTGCTGCGTAAAATATTCAAGGTAATGAGCCCAAAGTACCTGTGTAGAGTAGGATAACACCTACCCAGCAGTAGTGGTGTTGGACACGCCGTAGGTGTACCTGTTTTCAGGGAACCAGAAGCTCGTCATTTTAATGACCATGTAGTTCACAACAAGTTTACATGATTTGTTTATTGACTCATGTAATATTTTGTCGAGATATATGAAAAATATTAATGGAGATTCATCTTGGAGAGAATGATTGGGTGAGGATAGAAAACGAACAGGAGATTTCGCTTGTTACATTGCGGCTATCCTAGCTATAAAGTCAAGGTGAAATTACATGGATAAACGTGGTTTAAGTACCCAGGCCTCAACCTGGACATACCTTGTTGACGACCAATTAGAACAATTCGGAATAAACATAGCCTGTCTTAACTCTATTTATGCCACTGCCAATCTACCCTTATGGCTATTATGAGCTTTGTATAACCTGTTCATAGGCAAAAGGCGAGAAAGCAAGCTGTGATCTGTCTTCTCATTTGATATAAAATGAGAATCTATGATTTAGCGCATATTTGAATTTAGTATATGCCAATCCAGGTTTTGTGATTGTATTTCAGAATTTTTGCTTAAACATGCATTGCGATATTGGGAAGGTGTCCTATGTTTATACTTTTTATATGTAGTAGCAAAATGCTGGCTGGAGGAAAACCCCATCTCAAATGCAATATCAGTTATCGATAGATTAGTGTTGCTTAAAAGCTCTTCAGCCCGATTTATCCTGGCTCTCATAACGTAATCAGAAGGAGACAGACCTTTGTGCAAGGTAAATAAATATTTTAATTTTCTGGGTGATATCGATTTTGAGTATGCAAATTTTTCAAAGTCAATTATTTCGTTTGGATTTTTATCAATATACGTAGCAAGTTCATTAATATAGTTTGGTATTTTGTTATGTTCTGCAATACAACTTGCGTAGATCCTGTTAAATAAGATTAATATTGATGCCTTGTAGAAAGCTGAATGTAAGCCATAATCTTGCATATTAAAATTAATAATATCATCGAAAAGTGTTTTCAAGCCATTCCTAATAGAAAAAATACGCTGCTTACCTTGCAAAATCATTTTTAACTTTTGAGTATCACATTCAGTCATGCCAAGAAAGGATAAATCTTTAGGTGAAATGTGAAAAACAATATTGTAGTAGACCTTTCTCTCGGAAATGTATTTCCCGCTGCCATGAAGCTCTCCAGGTCGCACAATCAGGATTTGTCCACCTGAAATTTTATATTCTTCGCCATTAATTTTATATTTTTGTTCACCTGTATAATGATATATTATTTCAAAACAATAATTGTGAGTATGGTATTCTATGGATTTTTCGGATTCTTGAATTACGGTTCTTCCTACTTTAGCAATTTCGTCCAAGTTTATATTCTCAAAAGTTATTATTTTAACCTCGTTATGAGACAAATAGCTTCACCTACTTTTTAGGATAATTAGATGACACTGTAATATTAGTATAAAACTAAAATAATGTCAATAACAATGACTTTGCTTTATTCTACTAATGCTTCTTTCCAATATTTTCTTCACTCTATTTAAATGTACTCTTTTAGTAGCAGTTAAAAACAATGTCAATAAAATTGCATTACTGATTTTTGAACGTATAATTTAATAATCAAAGATATAATGAAAATATGCTACTATATATAACGCAAAAAATGAACTATATTATTAAGATTTTGTGCACTTATGTTATCTTAACGACTCAATGAATAATATAAAAATACAATTTACTTCTTGTTGAATCATTTTTGCGTTATATTTAATAATTATATAAAGAAATTAACATTTTTTAACAAAGGGGGTAAATAACTATGGAAAAGATGATTCCCACTTGGTATTATCAACAATTTGATGCAGATTATAGTTCGGAGTTTCCCGGTGAAGGGTATGGAGGCTGGAAAAATACTAGTTTGCCAATAAATCCTGACAAAACAGCTATCGTACTAATGCATGCGTGGGATACTGGCACAATTGAACAATATCCAGGTTGGTTTCGTGCTGTAGAATATATACCACGTGCCACACATATTTGTGATAATTTGCTGCCTCACTTTCTTAAAAAAGTACGCTCCAGCAATATAAGACTTATTCATATAGCATCTTCAAATCAAATTGTAAATGATTATCCTGGCTATGCTAAAACTTTAGAAATATGTGGAGAAGATACATTTGGATATGAGCGGGTAGAAGAAGATGAAACTATTAAAAAACTTAATTATTTTCGTGGAGAAAATGTATTTGTTGGTTCACATAATAAAGAAGATGTAGCAAGAGGTATGAAACATCTTGACTTTTATCCTACGGCACGTCCTTTAGATAATGAAGAAATTGTATGCACATCAGAACAACTTCTAAATCTTTGTAAAAAGTATGGTATTAATCATCTGATTTATACAGGTTTTGCCATTAATATGTGTCTTACTGTATCACCGGGTGGATTTGTAGATATGTCAAGATATGGCATTATGTGTTCGGCAATCAAAGAACTTGTTACCGCTGTAGAAAATAAAGAGTCCTGTCGTAATGAAGCAAACAAAAATTATGGGTTATGGTATATAGCTATTTTATCCGGGTTTGTTTATGAAATGGGTGATATAGAAAAATATCTTTTAGACTGATTTATTAAGCTGTTTTATTTGTATAACAATACTGTATATTCAGAATATGCAGTATTATTATAAATAAAATTTATTAGGAGGATTTAAAATGAAAAACACGAAACTGATTCGCATCCTTGTATTAACCCTGGTATCTATGATGCTGCTTTCAGCATGTTCCAGCAAAACTGGAACTAATTCATCATCTTCCAGTACAAACAGCAAAGAGAATACATCAGCTACTTCAACTCCAAAGGTTGGAGATTCTCAAAAATTTGACCCTAACAATGTAACGCGGAAAAATCCATTTGAAAAGTTCAACCCAGTTATCGAATTGACTACTGTCCGTTTCGAAATGCCTTTTCTCATTTTTGAGAATGGTGACAATATCGATGTAAATGATTGGACAAGGGCTTACGAAAATGAACTTGGTATTAAGGTAAAAAACCTTTGGGTCGTTGATTCATCTCAACTTACTCAAAAGACTGATCTTATGATTGCTTCTGGTGATCTTGCCGATGTTTTTCAAGTTAGTGATATTCAATTCCAACAGCTTATAGAGAATAATTTAATTGAAGACATAAGTCAGGCTTATCTTGAATACATATCTGATGATGCAAAAATGATTTTAACTGAAGGTGGCCCATATGCCCTGGATGCTGCAATCCGTAATGGTAAGCTTATGGGAATACCTTTTACTGGCAACCAATTGGAGAGTATATCCCTTACCTGGATTAGAACTGATTGGTTAAAAGCATTGAATTTGTCTGTTCCTACGACTCAAAAAGAACTTGAAGATGTGTTAATCGCTTTTGCTACTAAAGATCCTGATGGTAATAGTAAGGCTGATACTCATAGTTTGGTTCTTACAAAGGATGCTTTTAAAACTTCATCTCACCAGGACGCATTATTCTATTCATATAATGCTTATCCCAACACCTGGTATGATGATGGTTCCGGCAATCTTATATGGGGCGGTATTCAACCTCAAATTAAAGATGGCCTTGCAGCATTCAAACGGCTCTATGATGCTGGCGCTATAAATCGGGAATTTACTACAATAGATTTAGCGAAGGCTAAAGAAGCTGTTGTGGCTGATAAAATTGGTATGATTTATGAAGGTTATTATGGTTCCGGAGGAATCCTCCAACCACATGTGGAAGCTACAAAGAAGACTGATATATGGCAGGCTTATCCAATACCTTCTAGTGACGGTAAAGCTGTTAAATTGCCTCATGATACTGCAACCTATGGGTTCCATGTAGTCAGAAAAGGCTTCAAATACCCGGAAGCTGCTATAAAAATGCTAAATATGTGGATTCAGGAGTTTTATATTAATACAACTGATAATGACAGATACTTGCAGCTTATTCAAAATGAAACAGGAACTAATGCAAAATGGAATTTATCTCTTTGTCAGGCTTATCGTCCACTAAACAACATAAACAACTTCAGAAATTTAGAAAAATGGAAAGAAACTGGTAACAAAGAATATTATGATAAAGTTACTTATTTAGGTAAGAGCTTCTATAATGGTGGTATTAGATTCAAGGAGAACGGTGAAATATCGCAGTGGTTCTGGTGGGTTATGCATTGTCCTGAATATGAAAATCCAGCAATGAGGATTACAAGTAAAAATATTCAGAATAAGAACCTTCGGCCTAATTTGTTCTATGGTGTACCTACTCCTACTATGACTGAGAAATGGAAACTGCTTTGTGATAAACAGGCTCAAGCTTATCAAAGCATTATCGCAGGCGGATCTCTTGATGACTTTGATAAGTTTGTAAATGAGTGGAAATCATTGGGCGGGGATCAAATTGTAAAAGAAGTTAATGTTTGGTATCAAGATCACAAAAATGCCGCCGATAATGTATATGTAAAATAGGTTAACACTTGATTTGATGAATGTGTTAGGCTATAAGAGGACGTTAAGCAATAAGATGTTTACGTCCTCTTAAAACAAATAAATAATATTAAATGGTAAAGGAGAGTAATCAGTGGCAACAAAAGACTTAATAAAATTTAAACGGCAAATACCTCTTCATTTGATGATGGTGCCAGCAATAGTACTGGTTATAATATTTTCTTATATACCAATGGCAGGCATTATCATTGCTTTTCAGAAGTTTGTTCCTGCAAAAGGCTTATTTGGACCCCAACAGTGGGTTGGACTTGATAATTTTAAGTATATCCTATCTATGCCTGATACAGGGAGAGTTTTCAGAAACACTATATATATAGCTGTCATGAAAATGATTGCAGGTCAGCTGGTTCCTATAGCTATAGCAATACTTTTGAATGAAATCCGAAATCGTAGTTATCAACGATGGATACAGACTTTTATTTATTTGCCGAATTTTTTATCATGGGTTATATTGGCTGGAATTTTTATTAATATTTTATCTGTAAAAGGGATGGTAAATCAATTAATTGCTTTTTTGGGTGGAAAGCCTATATCCTTTATTGGTAACAAAATAATATTCCCTTATACACTTGTTGCTACAGATGTATGGAAAAATTTTGGTTTTAATAGCATAGTATACCTCGCAGCTATAACTGGAATCGATCCAAGTTTATATGAAGCTGCTACAGTTGATGGTGCTAACCGTATGAGACGTATGTTTCATATAACACTTTTTGGAATGTTGCCAATCATTGTCCTGTTGGCAACAATTAATCTAGGGAGTATTTTGAATGCGGGTTTCGAACAAGTTTTTAACTTATATAGTCCAACCGTATATGAAACAGGTGACATAATAGATACTATGGTTTACCGCTTAGGTTTTGACAATGCACAATATAGCATAGCAACTGCTATGGGATTATTGAAATCAGTTGTATCAACTATTTTGATTTCTGTATCATATTATTTAGCGTATAGATTTGCCAACTATAGAGTATTTTAGGAAGGTGTGTTAAATGTCTAAAGCTTCTAAAAAGGGGAAAAGAACTAAGCATAATATAATACCCACAGGTTCACTTTTATTTGATGTGCTAAACCATATATTTCTTGGTATAGTTGCATTATCTTGTATTTTACCATTAATTCATGTACTTGCAATATCCTTTAGTGTAAGCTGGGCAGCTCAAGGGGGAATAGTATATTTTTGGCCGGTAGGATTTAATTTAGAATCTTATAAATTTATATTGAAAAATGGCAAATTCATAACTGCATTAATAGTTTCCCTTAAAAGAGTAACTTTGGGAGTAGCAATAAATTTGTTTTTAATAATTTTAACTGCTTACCCCTTGTCTAAAGAAGAACATGATTTTAAAGGCCGAACTTTGTATGCCTGGTTTCTATTTATAACTATTTTATTTAGTGGGGGGTTAATTCCCAGCTACATGAATATACGATCATTAGGACTATTAGATAATATATTGGCACTTATACTACCTGGGGCCGTACCGGTGTTTAGCGTAGTTTTGCTTTTAAACTTTTTTCGTCAACTTCCAAAGGGAGTCGAAGAATCTGCATTTGTCGATGGTGCCAGTTTTTGGACTACATTGTGGAAAATATGCGTTCCAATGTCACTACCTTCAATCGCTACAATTGCTCTGTTTTCAGCTGTAGCTCATTGGAACTCATGGTTTGATGGAATTATTTATATGAATAGAACGGATAAATATCCATTGCAGTCATATTTGCAAACCATAATAATGATGGCAAGTTCATCTAATGAATTCATTCGAGCTACTCCCGAAATGGCAGAATTGCTAAAGAAAATTAACGACTCTACACTAAAAGCAGCACAAATATTTCTCGGAGCTTTGCCAATAATATTAGTATATCCATTTTTACAGCGTTTTTTTATGAAAGGAATTGTTATTGGATCTATTAAAGGTTAGCACTGACTATAGTAAGCGATGGAACACCTACCGTCTAATTACTTGTTTAAAGTATATCAACGGAAGGCTGTCCGGACAATTCCGGTAAACGTGTCCGGATTCATCCGAAATACGCACACATATATTTGCATTTTTAATTTTTATAGTGAGAAAATATCATTAATGAACTTATCTTCTCAGAAATTATAGCTCATAGAAACATAGGAACGGTTCGAAACCACTGAAAAACATATTATGGGTAGTGTTAACTGCATACCACCTATGCTCCGCCTAGAGGTAGGAGCTTTCTGCTCAATTTAACTAGTGCAAAAAGCATTAACAGGCTACCTCTGTAGTTCCTACGGTTTTTTATATGATATTCTCAATCCTTCATATCTTATGTTCTTAGCAGCATTGTAACCTCTATCAATAACACTCCCACATGATTTACATATCCATTTTCCATCTAACAGAAGGCAAATATATAAGAGAAGACCTATCGTTAGAACTTTAGCAACACCTGCTTTTAGCAGTATGTATGTGGTATAAGTACTATACTGATGTTTAACTTTTGCCTAATTCAGATTTTCCTTAGTAATAACTGCCAACCTAGGCTTGGCAGTTATTACCTTGTGCAGCCTACTCTCTACTTACAATGGCAATTATGTAATTATAAATATTCTTATTATAATCGATCATAAATAGGAGCTCTTGTATTTATTGTAAAAACAAAATCTCCTGTTATGCTGTAGATCTCTGCTTGTTCAAAGGCAATTTGTAGTTTTATCCATTCATCCCTTTTGCAAATTTCTTCAAAATTTTTCCCACGCCACCTAAGTTGAATTGCTAGATGATCACCTTGTATCGGATCACAATCATCGTATGCAAAACCTTCAACAACACCATTATTATTTAAAACTTGTGCTTTGACACGACCAAATGGAGCTGAAAGATTAAGTGTCAATTCTGATGATCTAATCTTTAGATTCTGTGTTGTCATCTCAGCTGCGCCTTTTCCTGAATCTATACAAACAAAGCGATCCTTCTTCATGCGACCTGTGACAACTTGTTTAGCTGCCTCACCATCAGTTGAAACAAAATTTGATGGGCCACCATGCTCTGTTTTACATGCATTAGCATGGAAAATTAGTTCGTCGCCTAACTCCATCATAGAAAACACATAACTACTACCTCCTCCAAGTTCACCACGGTTACGTTGTTTCATAACTGGTGCATGGGTACGATTCCAGGTAAGACCATCATACGAGTACGCATATTCTGTTAATACTGGACCATCCATGATACGATTGTACGGCATTATCTGTTTCCAAAGCATTCCTATGAAAATATCACCTGGTTCATAATAGAAATGTGGCATACCATAAAGGTGGGTAGTGGGTTCATCGGAAGGTAAAGGATGAATAATGGCCCTGGGCATAGACCAGCTTTTTAGATCACGACTTTCTACAAGACATATGCGGCGTTCTCCCCAACGTCGCCGAGATGTTGTTTGGTAGTTTCCAGTCACAGGATTGTATAGCAATGATGTATAGCAATCTACATAGCTTGGTATTACTTTTACATCATTTGGTTTCTTCCAATGAAGAGCGTCAGATGATACTAGCATCACTGGAGCTTCCTCTATAAGACCTTTCGGTGATTCACCATATGTAGCACATACAGCTTTATACCTATAATCCGGGGTTTTTTCATATTTATCAAAATATCCATATATTCCGATGTATTCATATGTATGTCCGAGTGCGTATGGCATATCTGGATACCTTGGATGTAGATGATTATAATTCAAAAAAGAAATTCCATCCTCACTATATGCAGTACAAACCATTAGATTTTCATCTATGAATTTCTTGTCTTTTGGAACAGTAAGATAATAAAGAAAATATCCACCATCTGGAGCTGGAATAACACTTTCTCCAAGTATACCCCGCAGAGAACCAGGTTCATTAAAAGCATTGCTAAAATCCCATACCGGTTCTTTAAATACTCGTCGTGTATTATCAGTGCGATTTACTATAAAATCATCAAAGAACATAATCTTTTTCATTTCCATACCTCTCTTTCGTTTGTTTTTAGTTATTGTTGGTATCTATATTACTCAGGACATAATTCTGGTATTCTCCAGGTGTAAGTCCTGTTATACTCTTAAATACTTTTATAAAATAACTATCACTTGAGAACCCTACTTGACCAGAAATAGAATTTATTCTTGTTTCATTATTATTAAGCAATAATTTTGCTTTTTCAACTCTATATTTATTAAGATAATTAATAAAGGTTGTATTATATTCATGTTTTATAATATAACAAAAATATTGTTTAGATATACCTAAATAATCTGATACATCATCAAGAGAAATTAGCTTATCAAAATTTTTTTCAATAAATTGATTCATTTTCTTAAGGTAGATATGTATACCTGACTTTTCTTCACTATTGCGATTAGAGGAGGACCTAAAACATTTCTCAAAAAAACTTCTCATTTTTGAAGAATCAAGCTTGTCATTACTTTCAATATAGTCAATGAATTCATTAATATATACGGAAGCATCTTCTTTGAAGTGATTGATCATATATGCAATCATTGCACAAATCCTCTTATTGAATTCTATAGCAGGTAACCCTGATGGTAAATAATCGTTAATAATTTTTGAAAATTTTTTTTCATCGAATTTGACTAGACAATATTTCAATTCATCTACCTGCTCCGATTCTAATGGTATGTATCCTAAAGCCATATTCAATATTTCATTATATCCTACAATCCCATCAATATTTAGAAAATTTGCGAGTATGCATGTAAACATTGCTTCACTATATGCACGGTGCAATTCTTTGAGCATACGGGTGTTTTGGCAAATTGAAACGGTACATCCTTTATAAGCCAATTTGTCATAAAAATCTTCCTGCAAAAGCTTTTTAAGATCATTCATGCTTGTTTCATATGGAAATACACAAATTAATTTATCATTATTATTAAAGTATTCACTATTAGGTAACGACATGTTTAATATTTCTTTGTACTGGTCACTCTCGAAAATTTCATCATTTTTTAACAATAATACAGCATAAGTTTGTTGCTTTGACATTGAAGTTATTTGATCACTTACTACTTCTATCACTTCCTGCTCTTGCCCCATCTTAAGATGATTTAGCAGAGTTGCGCGATGTAAAATGTAATGAATAGTTTTTAAATCTGAGTTAGCTTGTTGATATTTGTTTTCTATATTATTAAATGCTACACTTATGAATTCAAATTCATCTTTTTGAAAAGATTTGTAGCCAAGTTTTATACTTACATCCCTCATAACTTTATGCACCGGTCCATATAAGACATTTGATAACTTTATTGCTGCTATAGAGAGTATTGCCATAATTACAATAGTGATATAGAAAATAAGATGGATTAATTTATCAACCCAAGCATATAATTTTTCGGTATTTATATCAGCGACAAGATACAATGTTGTTCCACTGATGGGGAATGCGCTCATAACTACGCTCTCTTTTTGGTATTTACCGTCTTCGATAAGGCTTTTATTTATATTAGGGGGAAGTCGCGTGGCAATCAAATCATTATTTGAATGATAAATAATACTCCCTTCCGCATTTATTATGTAACATGTATAAGCATCTCCTGCGTTGCTAGTATTGTTTAATAATTCTTTCATCAAAACTCCCGTATTAAGGAAAATAAAAGACACTACATCAGATTTATTATTCGCACCTACAGGATGTATGATAACAGAAAAATACTCAATCTGTTCACTGTACTGAATCAAACGTGCCGGAGATATATATATCTGTTTATTCTCGTTAGCTTTTTGCACTTCTAATGGTAGCCAACTGTAGCGTGGATTTGTAATATCTGTAATACCATAGTTTGATTCCATAATTATACCATTAGATGGGTCATATAAACATACTCTTACCTTATTTCCTGTTATAGAAGCTAATTGCCCAAGTGTATCAAGATAACGTTTTTTAGTAAGTATACCTATGTTTTCCAGGCCATTATTTAAATTTTCAAATATTCCTGGTGTACTGGCTATATAATATAAAATATCCTGCATTTGTGTTATTGATGACGATATATTATTAGTACTTGAAACCAATTCAATATAACTAATATCACGTATGTAATTTATAAGTTCATATTTTATCTTTGAACTAAAATATAAATTGAACACTATATATGGTAAAAGGCTTAATAACAGCATTATTGCAAGTATTTTGTAAAAAAACCGTTTAGAAATCCTACTTTTTAAACCATTTTTCATGTAGCATTTTCCTCTCTATAAAATCTAAAATAATTTTCAAGTTTATTAATAAACTTAAAAATCACTTTAGATAAATCATACACTTAATTAAGCATAAACCAATTTCAATAGCAGTTCAATTTATTCCACAATTTTTTATATGTATTAAGTAGATCCTGTTCAACCTTTTATTGACCCTACAACTAGTCCTTTTACAAAATACTTTTGTGCAAATGGATAGAACACTAATACAGGCAATGTTGCAATAAAAACAGAAGCTTTCTTAACATTATCAGTAGGAATGTTGATAAGTAATTCTTCCATATCCTGAATACTTTCAACGGAAGTCCAGTCAAATTGTGCCAACATCTGTCTTACGACCATTTGTACTGGCCATTGTTCACGGCTGTTAAGATAAATTGAGGGAGTAAACCAAGAATTCCATTGCCCAACTGCATAAAATAGCCCAATGGTAGCAATTGCAGGAAGTGATACAGGTAGCATTACCTTGACAAGTATTTGCACATCATTTGCTCCATCTAGTAATGCTGCCTCCTCAAGACTCTCAGGTATCTCGCGAAAGAAATTTCTCATTAAGAATACATTCCAAGAACCTACCATTCCAGGGATAACACATGCCCATAGTGAACCATATAGACCAATAAACTTTACGACAAGAAACGTTGGAATAAGTCCTCCACCTATTATCATAGGGATATAAACAAAGTAAGTTAGAATTTTCCTATACGGTAGATATTGTTTGGAAAGCGTGTAAGCTGCCATAGTTGTCGCTATAAGAGAAAGGCTTCCTCCAATTACTACCAAAAAAAATGAATTTTTAAAAGCTTTAATAATAAGTTTGGAGCTTACTAATAAGTACCCATACGCATCAAAAGTCACTTGTTTTGGTATAATTGAATACCATTCTCCCGTCATAGCTGATCTGGGAGTAATTGACTGCAAAAATATAAGAAGAAATGGGATAATAATTGAAAATGTTAAAATTATAACTGTAGTATAAGCAATTCCTATTAATACTATATCTGATTTTGAATTTTTATATTTCAAGGATATCAACCTCGTTTCCATACTAATTAGCTGTAAAAATATCAAATGTTCTTAAATTTAGGATGTCTCTAGAATAATGTTTCTCTTCCCATTTTCCCGGCAAAAAAGTTAGTTATTATAAGTAATGTAAAACCTATTGCTGTCTTAAAAAGGCCTACTGCAGACGAATAGGAATATTTTAATTCTTGTATTCCTGACCTGTATACAAATGTATCTATTATATCACCTGTTTCAAATACCAATGGTGAATATAACATCAATACCTGTTCGAATCCTGCATTAAGTATACCACCCATACTCATGATTAGTAGTATTGACATTAAGTTATATAGTGAAGGTAGACTGATATAAAGTATTTGTTGGAATCGTGTAGCTCCATCTATCACAGAACTTTCATATAATTGTGGATCAATTCCAGAAAGTGTAGCCAAGTATATAATACTGCTCCAACCTACTCCCTGCCATACTGAACTAAACACTAGTACCCATATAAAGTAATCATTATTAGTTAAGAAATCAACAGGTTGACCTCCAAGCGCAATTATAAACTGATTAATAGTTCCGTTCGCAGGAGAAAGTAAGCTTGTTATAATTCCTGATAATATTACCCAGGATAGGAAGTGTGGAAGATAGGAAACTGTTTGCACTATCTTCTTAAACTTAAGGTTACGTATCTCATTAAGAAATAAAGCTAATATAATAGGTGCTGGAAATCCGAATAATATTTTTAATAAACTTATTCTGACAGTGTTTATCATTAACCTTTTAAAGTAAAAAGACGAGATAAAGTTTTTAAATTGCTTTAAACCAACCCATGTAGCTTTTGAGAACATACCTTCTACGCCAAGATGAGGTTTATAGTCTTGAAAGGCTATTACAACACCATACATTGGGAAATAGTTAAATATAAGAAATAAAACTATAGTTGGCAGTATAAGGAGGTAAAGGAACTTGTACCTTATAATATTGTGGATGAAGGCTTTAGGCTTTCTACTAGATTGTGCTAGAGTATTCATATTTTTCACAAATTAAACTCCTTTACGGTGATAATATCGATATTTAATTTATTATTATATAGTTTATAAATTTATGTGTAATGTGCGTTAAGGGCTTACTTGCCCTTAACGCCATTTATTAATAAACATATTATCAATATATTAGTATTACTTGGAACCTAACCATGCTTTATATTGTAAATTTATATCTTCAAGATACTGTTCACCACCCATGGTTTTCCATCGAGACATAATATTATCCCACTCGGAGACAGGAATTTCTCCGACCAAAACCTTTAGACGCTGTTCTTGTAGAAAAGTATCCATATCAGCTAATTTAGCTTCAGATTTAAATGCTTTTGTATCATATGCAACAAGCTTATCAGGTGGGTCATATCCAGGCAATGTCTTGAGAACATCAGCTAATTCGCGATACAGTTTCAAATTTGGGGCAGGACCAGCAAATAAACCAAACTGAAGTTGAGGTATTGACAATTGGGGTAAATAGACTCCATAATATAATTTGTTTCCATCCTCTCCAAGTATGCTGTCAGGTTGACCATCGATTAGTTTATATGATATATCCTCAATACCCCAAGTACAAAGAATTTGTCCTTCATTTGTATATAGATAATTCAAAAATTTCATTGCTGCTTCCGGATTCTTTGATGATGTAGTTATAACTGGTGAATTAGGGGTGGCATTTTCGTTACGATAAGCATTAGCTGCTTCCGGCTTGCCTTTAATACAAATTGGCAAATAATTAGCTTCTGGTACTGATTTCCGTAATGTAACAATACCAGCAATAGGTGCTGAATACCATGTAGCTAATGCACCAACTTTATTGCTTGTTACCCAATCATTACGTTGATCATCAGCTGACGTAAACACTTCTGGTGGTAAATATCCAGCTTTATACCATCGAGCTAAATCTTCTAATAGTAATTTATAATTAGGGTGTAATTCAGCAATCTGCAGCTTTCCACTTTCATCAAGCCATCTCTCCCAGCCTGTAGGGCAATAAAACATTGACATTATTGTTACAATATTTGCTCCCCATACACCTGCAGATAAGCCATATGTGTCATCCTTTCCGGTATTATTAGGATCTTTTGCCTTTACAGCTTCCAGGTAGGCTTCAAAACCTTCAAGGGTAGTAGGAATATCTATATTTAGCTTTGAAAGCCAATCTGTACGAATCTGTAATGTCTGACCACGAGGGACAAGTGTAGGCCATGGCATTACGAGATCCTTTCCTTGATATTTTGACTCTTCACGCGCTTTAGCTATAAATTCATATTTTTCACAAGCCGTTAAATAATCTGGAGCTTTGTTTTTTATAAGCTCTGTTAAGTCAATAATTACACCATCATTAAAATACTCAATTGATTTTTGTCTATTAATACGGGGAATAATATCTACCTGATCTCCTGATGCGATAAGCATATTTACACGATTTTGATATTGATCTATAGGGTAAAAAACAGGTCGTATATCTACATTAAGGACTTCTAATATTTTATTATGTACTTGCTTTGATGCATCCGTTTTCAACTGTGCACTATAGCCTTCATCAACGTTAGGCCATACTAGCACTACAGGTGTTTCTTTTTTGGAATGAACTTCTGATGTGGTTGTTTTCTGTTGTTCTGTTTTTTGTACCTGACATGCCGAGAATAAACTAAACATCACAGAAATCATAACTACTAAAATAATTACCTTACTTTTAACTCTCATGACTACTCCTCCTAATAATTTATTCTATACATAACGCAAAAGCGCTTATGCCAAATAAAATTACGAAATTAAAATGAGTTTGTATATAAAATGTGCATCAGTATAGTATATTGAAATTTAACAGACTGGTTTATAACTATTATAGGATATAATAAAAAGGATTTCTATAAAAAAATTGTCCGTATTGTCTTTATGAATTCTGTAGTATCATTAAGTACGGCCAGGATAAGCTTGGAATAAGCTTTACATAGGATACTATATGCATATACAATGTTTTAGTAATAATATCTTCATGTATAAAAATATGAATATATTACTACTAAATAGAATGCTAGAGAGCTAGAAAAAATAATAATTAGTGTTTTTTATAGTCCACTTGTCAACTAATATTAAAAGGGCCTGACTATTTAAATAGAGGAATCAACCATGAGTTCTTTATACTTTATTTAAACTAAAAGTCTAACTTGATAGCCACTATACGCTCTAAAGGATTATTTGAATCTTTTCATCTAATAATTGGATTTAGGGACCACAGCTTTAATCTGCTCCATTAAATCCATTAAAATGAATAGGATTCTCGCTGTATTTCCTAAACACCTTTTTGTAACATTCAAATTATTGTGATTTAAAGTTTCCATAATTAAGGCTGGGTTAAATCCCTTTTTCCAGTCGTGGTGCCCCCAGGCCTTTCGCAAAGCATGCGTTCCGAAACGTTCCTCTACTCCAATGGCTGCTGCAGCATCTTTTAGTATATTTAGTGCTTGTTGCCTGGTAATGGATTTGTTATCGCCTTCCCTAGACTGAAAAATATAATCATAAGTATCTAAGCTTTCTAAAAGTTCTCCTTGGGCTTTTTGTGCACTTCTATTTAGTTTAATCTTTCTTTGCTTCTGGTATTTGCCCTCTTTGATTTCGATAACTTTAAAATCTTTATTTTCTTTTAAAACATCTCTCCAAGTTAATTCTAACAAATCTGATATCCTTAATGCCACATTAATTCCTACTACGAATAAAATATAATCCTGCTATTTATTCCCTTTAGATAAATTTTCACAGCATTTATACTTTTTGGATCACGAATAGGTTCAACTGCTTTCATAAAATATATTTTGTGTATCAGCTTTAGGTACTACTACTTATTTTTAATAAACCTTATCACAATCATAGGTATGGTGGATGCCGAAAGCGAAATCACAAAACACAGCAGTCCATCGGACTTTGGCGATGACAACTATGATGGTGTTTCGCTGTATTGCCGTAAGGATGCGAAACCGATAGTGCTTTTCATGAGAAAGAACGCAGACCCTGCCCGGTGGAAGGTCTTGGATGGAGCATCCGAGTCCTACTTCCGCTCATACGCAGAGGCTATGAACTTCTGCCGGATGCGCGGATAAATCTTTATGAAGGGAGGAAAACAGTATGAAGCTGATTAACCTGCTCTATGCAGAAATCACAACAGCACCAAAGGCAAAATGCATCTGCGCAACCGTTCCGGCGAACCTGTGACTGTAACAAAAGAAATCCGTTATACCGTCAGCGGCGGGCAGTCCAACATCCATACCAACGGTTATAATGATCTGTCCGAATACTGCCGTACTGTCTGATATACCTATCGTTCCGGCAAAGTGGTATGAACAAGAATACCCCAAATCAAAATTTAAGGAGGAAAATATTATGACTTGTTACCCACTTACAAAAACAGAACGCACCGGTAAAATTATGAAGCCGTTGCAAACCATGAACAGCGAGGAGTTCATTCGTGACCGCTACGATTTATATCTCACGGATGAACTAATCTACAACGATGATGGCAAATTCAAACGTCGCTACCGTCTCCATTCCAAGCAAGCGCACCGCATGGAAGATTATTTGGCATATGACATCCTATGTCCTAAGTGCAGCCACCGATTTGGTAGGAGCAAGTGGGATAACCCATGTACTTGGGAATGGTGTGTAAGGCCACGCTGATATCATCGGCCAGCTGCTTTCTCTGTTTGCCGGTGATGTTATATGGTATTGTCATTTTCATTTGTCTTCGCCTCCTTTCTACATAAATCCTCTTGATAGATAACACTAAGGCTGGAACCGTTATCCCGATTCACCATAATGCTGCCAATGTCATCGACTCACACCACTGTGCCTTTTGTGCCAATAGGCGAAGCTTGTGGGTCGTTCATTCGCAAAAGTTCGACGCGGCATCCTATGGGATATTGTTTACGCACACGCTCTGAAGTGTTCTTATAATCTCTGTCCATTGCACTACCTCCTTGTTTTTGGTAGGTACATATTCGCTCTAAAGGCGCAGGATAGCAAGTCATTTAGGGAAGATGTATCAGAAAGTTCAAAATTTATCGTGTGACTTCCTCTCATAATATGCGAAACTGTATTGTATTTTGCGAGAGTATATGCTATTCTATATGGTAGAATATTGTATACACAAGGCTGGAGGCGTATTATGGCTACCTCATATAACAAACTATGGAAACTGCTCATAGATAAAAAAATGAGCAAAGCCGACTTGCGAAAAGCGTCCGGCGTGTCTCCTAATACCATGACAAAACTACGCCGGGATGAGCCGGTGATGCTCAGTGTGTTAGACAAGATATGTAAAGTGCTGGATGTCAACTATGGGGACATCGTTGATTACATTCCAGACATAGAGAACGAGTAAAATACATGACAGGAAGGGTATGCAATGAACAGAATAGACATTATTAACCGAATTGGTGACAAGTATCATGTAGGGAATACAGAGAACGGAGAATTTAGCTACGTACAAGCACTGAAATCTGTGGGCAAAGACATTAACGACTATCAGAAAGCCACAACGGGTACGAAGCACCAGTTTCTTGATATAAGATTCGAAAACGATAGGCTTGTTGTTCTTGTTGAATGCAAAAACAAATTTAGCAAGTGGCCGAAAGATAGAATCCAAGCACAGTTGCAGGACTATGTGCGCTTCGAAAAGGCTTATTCTGATAAGAAAATTGTTGCTATTTTAGCAGAAACCGATGGGGATGACATTTGGGTTTGGTACGGACAATCCGTTATTATCGATGATGAACATCGCAATGATGAAGAAACCACACTTAAGACATTTGAAGAATATGAGAATCTTTGCTTTGGCAAAGTTAACGATAAAATCAAAGTGGTAGATTCGATAAAAACATTAAACGAAATGCTTTATTCTGATGGAATTAATGAGAAATTAAGAAGTCAGTTTGTAGGCACCTGCCTCCTTGCTCTAAAAAATGGACTTACATATAAGGACGTCAAGGAGACAATAAATCCTTCTACAGGGAAAAAGCTTTCTCCGGAGCAGGTCGTTTTACGTGGCATAAAAGACATTTTAGAAGGGCTGCTTACTAAGAGTGGAAGTATAAACAAAGCCAGCAAACTTGCGATTCTTAACAACAAAGTATTGGATGATCAAGATATTGCAAGTCTGACATATGCAGAATTGAAAGCTATCCTTAGCTATATCGATGAAAATGTTGTTCCTTATATCAACGATAAAAACACAGCAGGTCAAGATTTGCTTAACCTGTTCTTTACGACCTTCAATAAGTATGTAGGAAAATCAGACAAGAACCAGGCCTTTACTCCAGATCACATTTGCGACTTTATGAGCAAAGCAGTTGGTGTAAATAAAAATTCTCGAGTTTTAGATCCCTGCTGTGGAAGTGGCGCTTTCTTAGTTCGTGCTATGACTGACGCAATGGATGACTGCGATACTGAAAAGGAGCGCGAAAATGTTAAGCGTAATCAGATTTTCGGAATCGAATATGAGGAAGGGGCTTTTGGTCTTTCTTCTACGAATATGCTTATTCATGGAGATGGAAACTCAAATGTCATACAAGATTCTATGTTTAACCGGGCGAAATGGATTGAAGATAACAATATTAATATTGTGTTGATGAATCCTCCTTATAATGCAACTAAAAAAAACTGCGATCCGGAATACACAAAGAAGTGGGATTCAAAGAAAAAAGAAGATCCATCCAAGGGATTACATTTCGTTGAATGGGTTGCACGGCACTGCCCTTCTACATGCAAAATGGCTGTTTTATTACCAATGCAGGCGGCTATCGGTAATACAGGGGAGGTCAAAACATTTAAAAAGAAAATGTTGGATAACTATACACTTGATGCAGTTTTTTCTTTACCGACAGAAATTTTCTATCCGGGTGCTGCAGCTGTAGCATGTTGCATGATATTTGACTTATCTCAAAAACACGAAAAAGCAAATAAAGAAACCTTCTTTGGATATTTTAAGGATGATAAATTTATCAAGAGAAAAGGTCTTGGACGCATTGAGAAGACAGACTCTGAAGGAAATACCCTTTGGAATAGAACAGAGGAACAGTGGTTGGATTTGTACAAAAACAAAAAGGTTGTTACTGGGTTATCAGTAATGCATAAAGTCTCCTGGAAAGATGAGTGGCTTGCCGAAGCATATATTGAAACAGACTATTCTTCGTTAACAAAATCTGATTTTCAGCAAACTATCAATGATTATCTTTCCTATCTGATAAAGGAAGGTTATGTTTATGAATCTTGATTTTAAAAATTGGAAGACATTTGATGTGAATGATATATTTTACTTGTTTAATGGAAAGGGAATAACTAAAGAAGAGATTGAAGAAAATCCAGGAGATTTCTTTGCCGTACAAAGTGGTGCTGAAAACAACGGTTGCATTGGACGTATAGATAAAGATTATTGTATAAATAAGGGATACACTTATACAGACGAGCCGTGTTTAACTGTTGCAAGAACTGGGACTGCAGGATTTGTCTCATATCAGCATTATGGATGCGTGGTTGGAGATTCTGCAAAGATTTTATTATTAAAAAATAAGGAGAAAAGAAGCACTCCCATATATTTGTTCCTTAGAACTATACTAATTGAGCTACAATATAAGTATACTTATGGTCGAAAGGTAACTGAAAATAAATATCTTTCCGAAAAAATACTTTTGCCAGCTATAGATAAAGAGACGCCAGATTGGATGTTTATGGAAAATTATATTTGCTCTCTCGATTATAAAATGCCAAAAACTACAGTTCGGCTTTCAAAAGATATGGATTTAAAGACCAAAGAATGGAAAGAGTTTTATCTACATAAATTATTTAATGCTGGGATGGGGAATGGCATAGATGCGATTTTAACCAGTAGTGATAACCCCATGTATAATTACGTATCGCGTGACAGTAATGGGAACGGAGTCGTAGGTTTTGTAGATGAAATTGACGGACAAGAACCATTCCCAAAAGGTGCCCTGTCTCTTGCTTTGGGAGGTAGCTTTTTAGGATCTTGTTTTATACAGAAAGAGAATTTTTACACGGCACAAAACGTAGCTGTTTTACAAGAGAAATTTCCAATGAGTAATCATGTAAAACTATTTATCGCAACACTCATAAGAAACGAAAGTAAAATTAAATATCAAGCGTTCGGGAGAGAACTTAACTCACATTTTAGGAAGGATTTTACAATTAAATTACCTATTAAACATGACAAAAATGGAATCGTGTACGATTCTTCACTTGAATTTTCGGACTTGGGATACATTCCAAACTGGGAATGGATGGAACAATATATAAAATCTTTGCCTTATAGTGATAAATTTTAGCTTTGATATAAAGGTGCTACATATTTGAAAGTTATGAATACCCGCCTTTTCAATGAGCGGATTGCTTCATTTATGGAGCGTGAATTCGAATAACATTATCGGATAGCTTCAGGACGAGCAACCGCATTGGTGCAGAATAAGATTCCGTTTGAACTTTCATTATGGGGAGCGGGTATATCATAAACAATTTCGAGGTATATTCTTTATCCTTGGTATTAAGATAACAGAAAAAGCCCCACCAGAGCAATCCGCTCCCATGGGGCTTCACCTTTTCTGGTCGCTCGAGTTTTATCACCGCCCCGTCCTTGAACGTGAAGCGCACATGCTCCGCACCGTAGGCCGTGGCGAAGCCCACAAGGAGACTTTCATGTATTATCGTTTTTCATCGTCACATAAATTTAAACACCAACTAAACACCAAAGGCTTCGTTACAGTGCCGAAAAGTCCCGTAGTATCTGGCTTTCTGCTGTATCTAAGTCTTTTTTTTCAATTAATCTTTTACGAATTTCTCCCTCTGCTCCGCCGCGGAACAATACTCCATGTGGTAATACAATAGCCATGGTTCCACTTTGTCTAAGATGGAATAGTCCATGTAGAAGAAAAGCAAAATCACCTTTTGAATCTGGAGGCAACACACCTGCAATCTCAAATCGTGGATCACTTACCTTTAATCCTGAGCGGTTCCAATTCTTTACAGAATAAGGTGGATTCATAACTACTGCATCAAATTGTACCCCTTCATTAGGTCTTTCTGGATCTTCAGGCCAATCATAAGAGAGAGTATCACCATTTCTTATAGTCATTTTTTCAGGGCGAACACCATGTAGTAGTAGATTCATACGAGTTAAGTTATAGGTTGCAGTATTCTTTTCTTGTCCATAATAATTAAGATTTTTCTGTCCATCTTCGTCTAGATGTTTACCTACTGTCAATAATAAAGATCCAGAACCTACTGTTGGGTCATAGATTGATTCAATTTTAGATGATTTAGCAACAATCTGTGCCATAACTTCACTCACTTGATGTGGCGTATAGAATTCCCCAGCCTTCTTTCCAGATTCCATTGCAAATTGACCAATTAAATATTCATATGCGTCACCTAGAATATCTCCTTTTTGAAGAGCAACCATGTTCAAATCAGCAAAAAGCATTATCAATGCTTGTATATTTTTACTACGTTCATTTAAATTGCTTCCCAAGGCTGTATCCGTTAAGTCAATTGTAGAACTTGAAAATAAACCTTTAAAATCATCATTACCAGATTCAATAGCGACAGAACGTTCAAAATTATGTAAACTATCTGTTACCTTATGTACTTCAAAATCACCTGTGTTAATATCCATTATCCATGTTTGATACAAATACTCTGGAAGAACATAATATCCTAATACACCTTGTATAGTTTTATCTAAAGTTTCACCATAAGCTTCTCTAGCCTTTTTATATTCTTTCACTAACTCTTCTTCTGTTACTTTGCCTAAACCTGCAGAAACCTTAAATGCATCTAAGGTTTTATCACTTAAAAATTTATAAAACATTAAACCTAGCATATAGTCTTTATATCTACTGGCATCCATCGAGCCTCGCAACTCATTAGCCCCATCCCACAAACGTCTTTTAATTTCTTCTGATGTAATCATAGCAACCACCTCCCGTTATATATTAAAGTTTATCAGCTGAGTCCCATTTTTTCTTATCCAGTTGTAACCTGTTCATTAATTTACTCAATCTCCGCACTTTTCCCACTATCAACCCATTCATCTTTAGTCGTTGGATTATTGACATTTTTAATGCCAATATTTTTTTCAAAAAAGCAAATTCATTAAGCTGCCCTTTTGAAACAAACTGTACCTTGTCGGTTACAATTTTTATAAGCTCCTCTGACATACGTTCTAATACATGCTAAAATAATAATACTATATCGTGTTCCCTTGTAGCAATCCCTTTAACATAGTATTCCTCTCAACCAGCATCACATTTTTTATCGAATAATACATTGCTTTTGGATCTCCTATTATAACTACTATATCCTCAGCCCTTGTTATGGCTGTATATAGTAAGTTCCTTGATAACAACTTGTAATTGTGAAATGATATAGGAATTATTATAACTTTGTTTTGAGAGCCTTGGTATTTATGTACAGTTAAGCTATATGCAGGTTCTAATTGTTCCCATTCTTCTGCCCCGTATAATACATAGCAATCATCATATTTAACTACCACTTTGGTGAAGGTGTCTTCTTCCTTTTCATCGAATAAATCTATAATGTCAGCTATTATTCCTGTTTCTCCATTAAACACACCTTGTACCGGTTCAGAATTATCATCTACTATAACTTCGTACTCATTATTTATATAATTATACTTATTTATTTCGTAGTTGTTCTTATTATGAAACACTTTATCGCCTGTACGGAAAGTAAAATAGCCTATCCGTAATTCTCTTTTGTTAGGTGATGGTGGATTAACGAGTTCTTGGATTCTTTCATTCATAGCCGCAGTCCCTATCATACCTTTTTTCTGCGGACATAATACTTGAATGTTATCCATACTATACTTATTAAGGTAGTACTGGACACATAATAACATCCTTTTAGCAATCATCTCTGGTTCTTTTTCTTCTGCAATCACAAATTGTCCTCCATCTGAATTTGATACTATCATTTTGCCATCAATAACATTAGTGGCATTTTTTATTATATCGCTATCTAGTGCTTGCCGTTTT
>ERZ795032.606-NODE-606-length-35503-cov-5.495458_pt1 | contig 35503 bp, 35 predicted proteins | sample MGYA00375124_ERZ795032 | MGnify/ENA primary metagenome ERZ795032 (study PRJEB30167, sample SAMN05720154) | activated sludge metagenome | isolation source: Anaerobic digester | place: China | collected 2015-12-16 ...
TATGAGATAAGGCCTTTTGATTTATAACGAGGCTATAAAAAATGTCCTCAACTTTCTTTTTTCTCATCAAGAGTTGATAATGTCATAAATTTTTAAAAATTTATCGACTATATCAGCTCTTTCTCCATTTAATAGAGGCTTTACTATAGAGAGAGTATTTATTAATTTATTTTTATCCATCCCGTCAACTCTTAATGAGGTCATATTATCTTTTAGTTGTTTATATGTATTACCATATAATATACTTTTGTCCAATGATTTTCTTAAATTATTCTTCCTATAACTTGCCTCTGGGAGGTATTTTGCAATTGCTATCAATACATCATTGTACATGGCAGTTGTAGAAGGGTTTACCGAGCGTCTATATTGATTATTTTCATCCTTGGAATAGGGCTTTTTTTTATTCGAATCTGATTCATTTAATTTCATTATATTATATATTTCAGCTGCTGCATAAATACCGTTGGCTAAGCTTCCCAAATATTCCAGTTTTTTTGTATAACTATCCATAAAAACCTCCATGTCCTCAATGCGCGAATTAATTATTGTAATTATATACTATCAAATATTATCCCGAAAGATATGGCTTTCCAAATTAACATGGTAGTATATATCTATAATTATATTTATAACTATATCAGCTTATTTTATAGTATGTATGAAGAGTATATAGTGTTACAATTCACGCAATACACGCTTTTTAATTAAATTATTGCAATTACTTCAATATAACCTTATAATATAATCTTAAGAGAGCAATATACGTAATCTGTACTTGGATAACTTGTACTGGATACACGATTTATATATGGCATGATATATTATAATTAATAAATTACTGAGATATTAACGAGATGTGACTAATAATATATTGTAAAGGGAAGATGTATTGTGAGCTATAAAAGTTTTGATGAAATTAATGAAAAAATTAAAACAGGTAAAGCAGTAGTAGTTACAGCAGAACAAATGATTGACATAGTGGAAGAGAAAGGGATTAGACAGGCAGCTAAAGAAGTTGATGTTGTTACAACAGGTACTTTCGGACCCATGTGTTCAAGTGGAGCATTTATTAATTTCGGCCATTCAGACCCACCCATAAGAATGAGTAAAGTGTGGTTGAATGATGTGCCGGCATATGCTGGTGTTGCTGCTGTAGATGCATATATAGGTGCAACTGAATTATCTGAATCAAGGGGTATGGAATATGGTGGCGCCCATGTTATTGAAGATCTAATTGCAGGCAAAGATGTGCATTTATATGCAGAATCTTATGGAACCCATTGTTATCCCAGAAAGGAAATATCAACCTATATTAATAAAAATAATATAAATCAGGCATTCATGTTCAATCCAAGAAATGCCTATCAGAATTATAATGCTGCATCAAATTCTTCGGAAAAAATAATGTATACCTATATGGGTACCCTTCTTCCAAAATGTGCAAATGTAACATATTCCACATCAGGACAATTAAGTCCTCTTTTAAATGATCCTTTGTACAGAACTATTGGTATAGGTACGCGAATATTTATGGGAGGAACCCAGGGTTATGTGGCATGGGAAGGCACTCAGCACAATCCGGAACAGAAAAGAGGAGAAAATGGAGTACCTCTGGCCTCTGCTGGAACACTATCTCTTATTGGGGATTTGAAGAAGATGGATACAAGGTTCATAAGGGCTGCTGTGTTTCAACAATATGGAGTAACAATGTTTGTAGGCGTTGGAATTCCAATACCTATCCTGGATGAAGATATTGCAGAAAAAACTGCTGTAAGAAACAGGGATATTTATACTAATATAGTAGATTACAGTGTGTCGTCAGGACCAAAACCCGTACTTAAGAAGGTTTCCTACGAAGAGCTAATGAGTGGAAGTGTTGATTTAAATGGTAAAATTATACCTTCAGCACCTCTATCAAGTATGAAGAAGGCTAGGGAAATTGCGGTAACATTAAGAGAACTGATAATGGCAGGAGAATTTTTCATAACCCAGCCTATATCATCTTTACCACTGACTAATACCGTTAATAAATTAGAGATCAGGGAGGATGGAAATCGATGAAAAAGATTAAAGTAACAATGTATTTTCCATCAAATAAAATTACTGCTCCGGTAACATATCACCTTATAAAAGATTATAACCTTATGCTTAATATTCTTAATGCAGATGTAAGCCTTAATAAGATAGGCACCCTGGTTGTTGATATTGAAGGAGAGGAAAAGGATATTGAAGCCGGTCTGGAGTTTGTTAAAAGTCAGGGAGCCGACTATAAGGTATTTTCCAAATCCATTATATGGCAGGAAGAAAGCTGTGTTCATTGTGGAGCGTGTACGGCTGTATGTCCATCAGGTGCATTGACCATGGACAAAACAGATTGGAATCTTACCTTTGATAAGGAAAAGTGCCTCGTATGTGAATTGTGTGTCAAAGCATGCCCATTAAAGGTTATGTGTGTAAGAAACGGGGATAAAGCATAGAATTTATGAAAAAAAGTTTTTATGAAAAAAGGTCTTACAGAAGCTTATTTAAAGGAGAAAACCTCAGTTTTTTCAATATTTGTGTTTATGAGACCGATTTGACCATAGGTATTTCAGAAGCCAGGATTAGGGAAAATAACCAGGCAGAAGACAATCAAGTAAAGGATAGCAAGGTGAAAGATAGCCAGACTAATGACAGCCAGACTAAAGGCAGCCAGGCAAAGAATAGTGCAGGCAAGGAATTAGTGCAGGAAGACCTGCTCAAAACAACTCAGAATCTGGTTAGGAAGTACAGGCAGTATATTGAAGATTATATAAGGATACATCCTGAGTTCTTAACAAGCCTTGAGCCTATTATTCCAAAGTCCGGTGCTGCTATCATTGTGAATAGAATGTGTGAAGCTGCAATGAAAGCAGGAGTAGGACCTATGGCTGCTGTAGCAGGTGCTATAGGTCAAATGGTTGGACAGGAACTGTTGAAATACTATGAAGAAGTAATTATTGAAAATGGCGGAGATATATTTATAAAAACAAATTCTGTAAGAAAAGTCGGGGTTTATGCAGGTAAATCTCCGTTAAGTGAGAAAATAGCAATTAAAATCCAGCCTCACCATACTCCTGCTGGAGTATGTACATCATCAGGAACTGTCGGTCATTCCCTGAGTTTTGGAAAGGCAGATGCAGCGGTTATTATTTCAAGAGATGCCTTTTTGGCAGATGCAGCAGCAACAGCAGTATGCAATAGAGTTAAATGCCCTGCTGATATTGAAAAAGCACTTAAATTTGCATCTGAGATAGAAGGTGTTGATGGAGCGTTGATAATTATAGATGATAAGATGGGTGCGTGGGGGGACATTGAAATTACAGGATTTTAGTAAAGACTGAAAAATTACAAATAAAATGTAATTAACAATTAACAACTAACAACTAATAATTAACAACTAACAATTAACAGCTAACAATTAATAATGAATTAGGAGCAATTATCCATGGAAGATATAAATATTTTCAGGAAAAGATTATATGATGCTAAACGAATAATTATAAAAGTAGGTACATCTACTCTGACTTATGATACAGGGAAAGTGAATCTATCCAGAATTGATATGCTGTCTATGGTGCTATCTGATCTTGTAAACCAGGGAAGGGATGTTGTGCTGGTTACATCTGGAGCAATAGGGGTTGGAATGGGAAAATTAAAGCTTGCGGAAAAGCCCGGAACAATACGTGAGAAACAAGCTGTAGCAGCGGTTGGACAATGTGAGCTGATGCATATATATAGTAAATTCTTTTCCGAATATGGGCATATTGTAGGACAGATTTTATTAACAAGGGATGTTGTTGAAGATGAGTACAGAAGGAATAACGTTATTAATACCTTTGAAACTCTATTGGAAAAGGGAATTGTTCCTATAGTAAATGAAAATGACTCAGTATGTGTCAAGGAGCTGGAAGGCGAAAATGGTGACAGCATGGTTTTTGGCGATAATGATACATTATCTGCTATTGTGGCAAAACTCATAAAAGCCGATTTGCTTATAATATTATCAGACATTGACGGATTTTATAATTGTGATCCAAGAAAAAATGCCTGTTCCAGGAAGATACCGGTAGTTGCCGAAATAACTCCCGAAATTGAGAAATGTGCCGGTGGTGAAGGGACACAGCGGGGAACCGGAGGAATGGTTACTAAAGTTGCGGCAGCTAAAGGTGTTACTTCTGAAGGTATAGATATGGTTCTGGCTAATGGAGAGGACCCTAAAATTATAATGGATATACTGGATGGTAAAGATGTAGGAACTCTTTTTGTGGGCAGGAATTAAATGAATTCCCTTTCAATATCAATGGGAACAAGTAATGGGTTTGCATCCAGAACAACTTCATCTCCAACTTTTGCATCAATATCTGTTAAATCTACAACAATATTATACATACTTACTCTGCCCAGAATCTGTGCACTTTTATCGCCGATTCTTACGTATGACTTTTTATTGAAAGATTTAATATCATTATAAACGTATCTTAATAAATCAATAAGTCTAAAAGTGTCCCTTGACTTTTCAATGCCAAAGCCATGCCTGTAGCCAACAGGAACTATACCCGTTCTTACGGGATTGCGGGTTTTAAAAGTATTTGCATAGCCTATATTGTGCTTTCCAGGAAGTTCTTTGGTTTCTATAATGTTAGATTTAAGGAAACCTATTCTTTGAAGTCCATATACATTTTCAATTGGAATGCGCCCGAGAAACGCAGACCCGATTCTTACCCCATCCAGGTGCATCTGCGGAAACCTTAAAAAGGCAGAGGAATTGCATATATGAAGCATACCGGGATCAATTCCGTTTTGACGCATTATTTCAACCGAATTGATAAATTTCCTATATTGAGAGTAAATATGCTCCGGCTTTTTTGAAAAAGAGAATGACAAATGGGAATATGCACCTGTAACTTTAATATTAGACAATGTACTAATAAAAGTACAGGCATCTATAACTTCATCCGGAAGGAACCCGAACCTCCCAAAACCTGTATCTATTTTAATATGCACCTGGGCTGTTTCATTGAGCCTTGCGGCAGCATTATTTATCGTGAGTGCGGATGTCATGGAGCCTATGGTGGTGGTAATCCTATTTTTTATAATCATTTCAGCTTCTTCATCATCATTGGTAGGGGTCAGGAGAAGCACCCTGCCCGAAAAACCACTTTCTGATATATAAACAGCATCTCTAACATCCGACAGGGCAAAAATATCAATACCCTTTTCTGATAAAAAGCGGGTATATTCAAGCACCCCCAAGCCATAACCGTTTCCTTTAACAACAGCTATTATTTTTGCCTGTGTTAATCCTTTTATAATCTCTATGTTTTTATCAAGCTTGTCCTTTTCAATTATTAACTTATTCATTCCTATTATCCCCCTGCTGTTTTTCCTCTTGGCTATCTCTTTCCTATGTATTTTCGCTTTGGTTATCTTTCTCCTGTGCATTTTGACTTTGGTTATTACCTTTATTCTTTAATATAAATAGCCGTCTTCTTAACTCACGAAATACCTTTTCACCTTTTTCTACCAAGTTGTAAATGAACGGGTTAAATACGTAGTCCAGTTCCCCTATGAACTCTGTAAATTTACCGCCAAATCCTTTTTTAAAGCGATATAGTCCATATAATGGGTTGCTTTCATCAAGATTGCCCGATACACCTCTAAAATCGTAGATATCGCAGCCACACTCAATAGCCCATTTTATCATTTCCCACTGCAAAAGATAATTAGGCATCACATTTCTGTATTCATTGCTGCTGGCACCGTATAAATACCAACATTTATTTCCGTACACAACTGCAACGGTTCCTGCAATTATTTCTTCGTTATAGTAAGCAAGGTATAATCTAATATTGTCTCCCAGGCAGTCAAGCATAGTTTCAAAATATGATGGATCTCTTACAACAAATTCATCTCTTATACCAGTTTCAACCATTATTTTATGAAATTCAGGTATATCAGCTTTTGAACCTATTTTCACCTGTACACCTTTTTTAGCTGATAAGCGAATATTATACCTTACTTTCTGATTAAATGCCATTAAAACCTCAGCTTCGGTTTTACCTTTAATATCAAGCCTGAAAACAAAGCGGGGCTGGATACCTTCGAAATTTTCAGATGCATTTTTTATTTTAAAACCCAGATCTCGAACTATATTTTCAAATTCCGTATCTTCTTTTTCTATATCCGGATCCAATTTAAGCACATAACTTTTATATTTACGTGCCAGTTTTTTGGATTGTTCAATCAATTCCTTAAAGGTTTGACGGTCGTGAATATCACATACAGGACCTCTGGGTGAGTACATTATTGTACGGTTAATAAATGGCACCTTTCGTATAAGAAGACTCATAGAGCCTTTAATGTTACCTTTAGAATTCCTTACTGCAACAATTTCATTAACCCAGTTTGACTTAACGCCGGCCCATTGTGGGGACTGCATAAAATGGCCTTTTGGATGGTGCTGCAAAAATTCTGTATATTCCGTATAGCTTTTTATCTCGCCATGTAATTCAGAACTGCTGTTTTTCGTATTTATATTATCAATCAAATTAATAACCTCCCCGTGAAAATTGTCTCAAATATTCTTCAAACTCATTATAATACAAAATTGTGAACTTCTTATCATTATATATTTTTTGCAGTAATTTGTAAAAATCATCACCCATTTTTTGATGAATATTAGCCATGAATACTGCAGCATCTGTATATGCAAGCTTGTAATAGTCATTACGCGAACCATAGTCCCGCAAAGTCATATCCAAAAATCTACTATCAAAAGTATTGCCAAAGTTGTCGTTCATTAACTTCATAGAAAGATAATTTACCATGCCTTCATCAAGGAAGGGTTCATTTATCTGATTCGTTCCGATAATGCCATAGAACCATTGGTGAAAGACCTCATGGTATGCAACTCGCTGAAGGTCTTCTTTGTTAGTAAAGCATTTATCTGAAAGAAAAACCATGTTTGAAAACTCCATACCCTTTAAAGGATGAATATCCGCTTTGACAACAAAAAGTTTATCATAGGGGTAAGGTCCTATTTTTTCAACAGCAAACAAAAAGGCTTCTCTAACATAATCATTCGCTTTACTAGAATTAATATAATAAATATTTGTATTTTTAACTTTTTCAATATGTATATCATGTTCACCATTTAATATAACTGCAGAAAAATCTCTAAGATTTTTTGCTGTAAAAGAAACCTCCCTGGTATTTCCTGTCGGATTTTGTATACCCTCTTTTATCCCAGGAGCATATATTTCCATGTCCTTATCAGTTTTAAAAGTGATGTAATAATTATTCATATCATATATGTAGGGGTCGCCAAAGCTCGTTTTATCCATAAATACAGGCGTTTCCCCAGCGAATACCGCTGGAGTTGCAAGAAAATTTGCAAGGTAAACGCATTTGCCATTACATGAGCGGGAAATTGTACCTGTACTATTATTAAGCAAAATTTCAAAGTCTATACTTATATATGTATTTGAAATCTCCCTATCTGTATTTTGTACTTGTCCTGCCGGATTGTCCTGTCTGGACCTGTTAAGTTGTATTTCAAGCACCATACCATTTAATTCTGAATTTATTATATCATTATTTGAAAATATGTTTTTAATAGTAGTATCTGCAGCATTAAGGGAGGGGATATACAGGTATACTTTATCAACAGCACTAGTACAATTTATGTCATTTTCATTACTAACATGGTTTATATCATTTCCCTCTGTTCTGTCCGGCACTTTAAAATACAAATCTTCCTTAATTATAACTCTGTCTCCCACAAAGTCTATGTAAGCCTCAATAATATTCCTGCCATCAATATGATTTTTCTCTGACTGACTATTTTCTGCTGCACTTTTTCTATTGCTATATATTGAACTATACCCCGGCAGTACATTTTTTGTGTCTGCGCTTACAGCATTTACTATAGTTTCATCCTTCAGGAAATATGAAAAAAGGTAAAATACCACTGTTATTGCAGCTAATTCACTTATTATTGCTACTGTAATTAAAGTCATTAGTTTTTTTTTCATGCTACAAACAACCTTCCGAAGATACTTTACATTATGCTTTAAGTTTCTTATTTCCATATGTTAGATTATAGCACGCTTGTTCAATAAGTGTCAAAATATAATTAGAAAACATCGATTATTGATAAATAGTTGTGAATTCTGTATAATGATTGTATGAAATTATATATAACGTAAAAAATGGTTTTACAAGGTAACATAAGTGCACAAAATTTTTATAATATAGTTTCTTTTGTGCGTTATTTATAGAACAGAAGGCAAAATATTTATATGCCGGTAATTTCCCGGTGTTATGGTGGTATTAGGTATCATGGAAGAAAATTTTTTTAAAAGAGTATTTAAAGATAGATATAATATTATAATAATGCTTCTCCTGCTGGCAGGGGCTGCGATAATATATAAACTGGTTGATCTGCAGATTATAAACGGAAATCAGTATTTCGAAGATTCGCAATACAAGCTTTTGATGAATAAAAAGATCATGGCCGCCAGGGGAAATATATTTGATAGAAATGGAGTTCCTATTGCAATAAACCGGGTTGGTTTTAATGTGCAGATAGTCAATGCTCGTCTTAAAGAAGCTGAGCTTAACAGCATGCTTTTGGATCTGTGTAAAATACTGGAGAAAAACGGTGATAATTACTATAATAGTTTTAGTAAGTATGTAACTTATGATCCTCTGGATTTCGGCTCTGAAGCCAAAAAATCCCAGGAGCGGCTTGAAAAATGGATTAAAGATAATTATATAAAAATTGAAATTACCGGTTCAATTGATATAAAAGTTTTATTTAAAGCGTTAAGAGAACGATATGGCATCGACAAGAAATATACCGATGAAGAAGCCTATAAAATAATGGTAATGAGATATGAAGTAAGAAATTATACATCTCTGAACTCAGTGCTTTTGGCTAAGGATGTTTCTACTGAATCTGTAGCGGAAATTGAGGAAAGGCACCATATATTCAGAGGTGTCACTACAGACATTGAATATATGAGAGAGTATATAAATGCCAATTTGGCATCTCATGTCATAGGATATGTCAGAGGTATTGATGCAGACACATATAACAAGCTTAAAAATGAAGGATACAGTATAAATGATATTATTGGCAAAACAGGGATAGAGTATTCCGCCGAAAAGGAACTCAGGGGGACACCGGGAACAAAAAAAGTTGAGGTAGATACCAGAGGAAGGCTTACACGCGTTATTGAAGAAACCCCGGCGATACCTGGAAATAATGTTGTCCTTACCCTCGATATGAATCTTCAGAAAATTGCTACTGGGATTCTAGAAAAAAGGATTAAGGAAATAAGACTTCTTAATGGCCTGTATCACTTCCATGATGCATTTGCGGGGGCAGTTGTGGCTATTGATGTAAATAATGGTGAAGTATTGGCTATGGCAAGTTATCCCGGGTATGATCCATCTATTTTTCTTGCTGGGCCTGAAAACAAGGAAGCTCAGCAGGCAATTATGGATCTAAATGATCCTTCCCAGAAAGAGATAACATCAGAGTATAATAGGGCAATTTCGGGCAGATATGCCCCTGGTTCAACTTTTAAGCCCCTTATTGGGATTGCTGCTCTTGAAGAAGGTGTAATTACTCCTTCAACGGTTATTTATGATAAGGGTTATGTAACTTATGATGGCATGAGATTTACCTGCATGGACTGGAGAAATGGCAAAGGTGCACATGGTGCTATTACATTGAGTCATGCTCTTGCTACATCGTGCAATATATTTTTTCATGAAGCCGGAGTTATGACCGGCATAGACAATATAGACAAGTGGGCCGCTTATTTTGGACTTGGCGTAAAAACAGGGATTGAACTTCCCGGGGAAATTGAGGGTATCCGTTCAAACAAGGAATATAAGAAGCAAGTTTCACCATATATTTGGGGAAAGGCTGATACTGCTTCTTCCTCTATTGGCCAGCTTTATCATGAGTTTACACCTTTACAGCTGGCAAATTATGTAGCAACAATAGCAAATGGGGGTATAAAATACAAACCCCATTTAATAAAGTGTATTACGAAATGTGATGGGAAAATATTGAAAGAAACTGAAATAGAATATGAGCAAATTCCTGTAAAGGAAGAAACAATGGAAGCGGTAAAAAAAGGGATGGTAGCTGTTGCTAACTCTGTAGATGGCACTGCTGTGAATGTTTTTAAGGATCTGCCCTTCAAAGTTGGAGCAAAAACAGGTACAGCAGAGGCATATAGAGAAGGACAGTCCAATAATGGAGTCTTCATTTGCTATGCGCCTGCCGAGCTTGATAAAACTCCGCAAATTGCTGTAGCCGTAGTTATAGAGCATGGTGTATATGGCATGTATGCGGCACCTATAGCCAGGGAAATAATTAGTGAGTATTTAGAATTGAATAGTCAAAGTGTGGATGGCATAGAATCTGCTCCGGCAGTTCCTGTTTTTGTACCATAAGAGGATGTGAAACATACGAAAGAAAAGGACAGTTCTTTCGTGAAAAAGGGATGGTTTTCTGTTTTGCTCTTAAGTAAGTCTAAACAGAAAAACCGTCCCCTTTTTTCATTCTTGGTTTTATTGTGTTGTTGCTGTTATCGTGCTGCTTTTCTTGTTGGTACAGCTATTTCTGATGCTATTACTGCTGCTGCTTTTCTTGTTGGTACAGCTCTTCCTGATGCTATTACTGCTGCTGCTTTTCTTGTTGATACAGCTCTTCCTGCTGCTGCATCTGTGTAAGCTGCTCATTTTCTCCCTGATGGTTGAACTGTTGTGGCACATCCATGTATTCATAATATTGACTCTGTGAGTTTGTTGTACTTGTTGTAGAACTTGAGGAATAACCATGTACATTGCAGTATTCCCCAGCCGGATATTCGTATTTCCAATCCAGAGGGTAGGGATCACCGGGTTTCATAGGCCTGAAGGGTATTTTCCTGGCAACATAAACCCTCTCCATAATGGAATCCTGAGGACAATCAGGTCCTGCAAGAAGGTTGTGGCCCCAAATATCTTTTGCATCTTTACATACTTTAGCAATTATATGTGCATTACAAAAGTCGTTGTCTGCTGGTTCTGTACCTTTTATGAAGTATTCTTCAAAAGAAGCATCACCTCTAGGATCATGTGTGCATGCATCAGTTGCAATTTTCCCGGAATAAACACATATCTTCTTTTTAACAACATTAGATGGTATGGGAAAATCCAAAGGTGCTTTATTGCGGTGGATTTTCTGCATTACCGCATTCCATATGAGGGCAGCAGGGTTATCATTATTAGGTACACCTACAATAGGGGTGGGATGGTCATAACCATACCATACTGCGCCAGTATAATATTTGGAATAGCCCACAAACCATCTATCCTTATCATCATCCGTTGTTCCTGTTTTACCTGCGGTAGGTATAATTTCATTTTTGGCATTCTTTATTGTTCCCAGCTTTGCAGCTGTACCGCCTAATTCTCCAGGCCTTCTAGTAGAGCGGCATACGTCTTTCAGCATATCTGTCATTATAAAGGCTGTTGCTTCATCATATACTGCATTATATGCAGGCTTTTTTTCAAGGATAATGTTGCCATCCTTATCAGTTACTTTTGTATAACTTACCGGTTCATAGTATATTCCCCTATTGGTAAAAGGCACATATGCTGCCGCCATTTGCAATGGACTTACACCCTTTTCCAGGCCTCCCAGGGATATTGAAAGGTTCTTTTGATTCCTGTCAATACCTGCTTTTCTTAAATATTCAAGTGGTATATTAAGGTCTTTAAACATGAGGTATGTTTTTGCTGCCGGCACGTTAACTGAACGCTTTACAGCGTAGCGGGTAGTCATAAGACCTTCAAAATATCTGGTGTAGTTTTCAGGATACCTTTTTTTATCAAGTCCAAGAAAATACACAGGCGCATCATCAAATATTGTAGCAGCAGTTATTATACGTCTGTCTATAGCGGGACCAAAATCTACAAGAGGTTTGAAGCTTGATCCTGCAGGTCTTTCAATCTGTGTTGCTCTATTTAATATGTTGCTTGCTTTTTTTTCACCGTAACCTCCTCTTATAGCAAGTATATTCCCGTTGTTTGGATCAATTACAACCATACCTGCCTGAGGGTGCTGAGTAACTTCTTTATTCTGGTGGAAATATTTCTCATCCATAAAAACATCGTCCATTACTTTCTGTATATCGGGGTCCATTGTGGTATGGATTAAAACTCCATAGCTGTAAACCATAGTCAGCGCCATTTGCTTGGACATACCCTTCTGCTCCATTAAGTCGTTAACTACTTCATTTATGACATAGTCAACAAAATAACTCTGAACTTTTATTTCTTTATCTGACTCATCTTTTTCAACGAATTTAAGCTCTTCCTGAAGAGCCTGGTCATATTCGTTTTGGTTAATAAAACCCAGTTCAAGCATTTTCTTTAATATTATTCTTTGACGTTTTACAGCATTTTCCCTTCCGCTGTCAATGTAAGTATTATAAGGGTCATAATTTGTCGGGCTATTGGTAATTCCAGCTAAAAGTGCACATTCTGCCAGAGACAGGTCCTTAACATCTTTTCCAAAATACATTCTTGATGCTGATTGTACCCCATGGCAGCTATTTCCCATATATATTACATTCATATACAATTCCAGGATTTGCCATTTTTCCAGCACTCTTTCTAGTTTTATTGCCAGATACCATTCCTGTACTTTTCTCTCAACAGATCTTTTTGTCTTATTTGTTATATTACGTACTACCTGCTGGGTTATGGTGCTCCCGCCATGGCTTGAAGAGCCTGTAACAATACCTAATATTGCACTTGCAATTCTTCTAAAATCAATACCGGGATGTTTTTCAAACCTTTCATCTTCAATGGCAATAAAGGCTTTTCTCAGGTATTCTGGTGTATCCTTGTAAAAAACCGGCTCCCTATTTTGATTTAAACTTCCTGTAAGCATGGCTATTTCATTATCTTTTGAGTCATAAATATATGAAGTTTCAATTTTTATATTCAATTGCTCCTTTGTTAAAGGTTCAGCAGTTCTAATGTAGCCCAGTATAGCACCCCCTAGAACTCCGGCACCGGCACAACATATAGCTGTAAATATTAATAATATTACTTTACAGGTAGTAAGAGCATACCTGCCTGCAGATAGCAGTTTTGCTTTGCCTGCATGTTTCCTGGCGCCATTATCTATATTTGCAGATGCAGATCTATTAATTCTTGAACTATTAGGAATCTTTTTTATCCGCCTGAATTTTTTCCTTCTTTTCGCAGGAACCCTTGAATGTTCCGCTCTATTTTGGTTCATACAATCCTCCTCACTTCCTAAAAAGCTTTGATTTACTTTACTTTACTCCTTTATGTTTAATGCTTTTAAATCATTATTTCAGGGCTTTGATTTTTAGCATAGTTCTTAAAATATATTTACATCCTTGCTCTTAAAAAATATTTGCATCTTTGCTCTTAAAATATATTTTCGTAATCAAGCTCTTAAAAATTATTGTTTAATATTTTTTTATTTTATTGCTGTGATAAGTCCCACATGCTATAAAATAATCATTTCAATTATAGCATAAAATTTATCACTGTAACTATTAAAATTTACACAATACTATTACAAATTATTGACAAAAACAAGATTAATAAAACAAGCTGTTATTGTCAACTCCAAAAAATTACAAGGGTGCATTTATAATTTTCGGAGAAATATATTCCAGAAGCTGTCGTTATGGTGCTTAGAGCCTTCAATATTGCTTCTTCTAAATAATTTCTTCAAAATAAAACATGCATCCAAACTGATAACTTAAACTGGCAAAATAAAATACATAGTAACAAAAAAACTACTGTATTCATATAATGCTTTTGGAACAACTATTTTTTCGGAAAGGTGGCGGTGTAGTTTCGATGTGGATAAGAAATACAATGCTATATAGACGTTTCCGGTATGTGAAGAAACGGCATACAGCGAGAATACATATATATTTACGTTTTGTTGCTACAATAATATTATTCGTGATTATTGTAAAATATGCAGAAAAAACTATTCTTCCTTATATGAGCAATATATCTGAATACAGAGTAAAATCTGCTATAAATATATTAGTAAATGAAGCTGTACAGAAAACCTTTTCCGAAAAACAGAGATATGATGAACTAGTATGTATAAATAAAAATGAAAAAGGTGAGATAGAGGCAATTACTATAGATACACCCAAAATTAATATGCTGTCGGCTAAAATTGCACAGGAAATACAGCAGAAGATTAATTCACGAGATACAGTATTAATCAAAATACCCATTGGATCATTGCTTGGAGAAACTATATTATATAACTCAGGACCGAGTATATATGCCACCGTAAGGCAAAATGGAAATATTGAGACTGAGTTTATATCTGAGTTCCTGGAAGCAGGCATAAACCAAACCAAACATAGGATTGTGCTATCTGTAAAAATAAATGTCATAGTACATACAACATTTATCAAAAAGAACCACATCATTATCAATTCAATACCTATTGCAGAAACAATTATTGTAGGTAAAGTTCCGGCCGCTTATTATGCTGGAGGTGGGAAGTGAGAGGTGAGAAGTGAGAAGTGAAAATTGGTGCATGAGAATCGAGAAATGAAAAACAGGAATCTGAGGAATCAGAAATCAGGAATCTGAAATCAAAAATTTGGAATCTGAAATTTAAAACCAGGAATCAGGAATCTGAAATCTGAAATCTAAAACCAGGAATCAGGAATCTGAAATCAGGAATCTGAAATCTGAAATCGGGAGAGGAGAATTAGGAAGCAGAGGAAACAGGAACTCAGTTTCCTTTTTCCTGTGGAACTGCTTCACGACTGTCCTCAGAAACCAGAGTATTGCATTTGCCGTTAAATATGGCACCTTCGTCCGTAATAATACTGAATGCTTCTATATCCCCGTGAATACTCCCTGAAGAAAAAAATCTAATATTTGACTTGGAGTATATATTTCCTTTAACCATACCTGATACGTAAATAGCATTTCCATATAAATTACCTTTAACAATAGCAGTCTCACCTATAAAAATATCATCATCAGATTTTATATCGCCGGTAACTTTGCCATCTATCCTTATTGCACCCTGACAATTAATATTACCTTCAAATATTGTATTGTCTCCTATCAGAGAATTAAAACTTCCTGCAGATGATGTTCCAGTATTTTTTTTCTTAAACATAGTAATCCTCCTCACTATACTATTTTTTGAACCCATTTAATTTACTGGTAAATATTTATTCATACTTAATAAATGCACCATCTATCTTTTATCCAGATATTTATATGGGTCTATAGGATTATCGTTAACCCTTATTTCAAAATGTAGATGCGATCCGGTACTCCGTCCGCTGCTTCCTACTTTTGCAATAATTTCACCTTTTTCAACTTTCTGACCTTTCTTAACTAATATCTTGGATGTATGCCCGTAAACAGTTGCTAATCCATTACCATGGTCAATTATAACTGCCAGGCCGTATTCATTATAAGAGCCTGTCAGGATTACTTTACCATCACCTGCGGCTTTTATATTTGTTCCGTAAGAAGCTGCAATATCAATTCCCTTGTGAAAGGAACTGCGGTAGGAAATAGGATCTTTTCGCTGACCGAATTTTGATGATATATCACCATTAACCGGCCATTGTGTTGGAAGGCAATCCAAATACTTCCTTAGCGTATTCTCAGTTTCAGTTAAATCTCCAAGTTTCTCCTCTTTCAAGTTGTTTGCTTTTTCAAGCTCGGTCAATATACCTCTTAATTCTTCAATATCATTTACAAATGTACTATCTGAGCGGTCTCCTGATCTGCTGGCAAGTCCGCCATTAATACGTCCTGACACATATTTATCAACGATTTCTCTGTATTTTTCTGTAAGCTCAGAAATACTCAGATTTGCATTGTTTTCTTCGGTTAGCAATGTATTTATTTCATCAGATCTTTTGCTTAAAATAGCCTTTTGCTGTGCATTTAGGTTATACATTTCATTTAAGCCGGCTTTCAACAGCCTGTTCTCATTTACCAAACCTGTAAAATACAAAGATGCAGATACTGACAATACTGCAAATATTGTGAGTGACACAGCAGATTTAGTATACAAATTAGAAACTTTATATGTTTTTACATCGTTTGATGAGTGGGGGACAATTGTTATAGAGAAATATTTTTTATTATCTTCAGCAGCCCCTTTTACAAATCTGGAACTTTTACTGAGCCTTTTTTGTCTTCTTAACTCAAAACCGGCTTTGATCAGCTTAATTAAATTGATTGGACCGACCATGCTGAATTTTAAGGGTACTTTATTAACATTCTTTCTTTTTATTTTATTTACGCGGTTTCTCTTCATGTTTATGATATTTTTAATGCTCGGTTCTGTTTCATTAACCATTTTGTTCCATCCTTAATTATTTTAATAGGTTTAACTACATTAATAACTATAATTAATTTTATAACTATATTAACTTTGTTAAAACGCAGCTTTTATAATCTTTAATAAGTATTAACAAATATGTCTTATTTTATTAACAATAAAATTATCAATAAACTAGTAAAAAACTATTCTGTAAAAACTATTCCGTAAAAACTATTCTGCAAATAAAAATTAATCTATACAAGAAATTATTCTACATAAAAAATGAAAACTCCTCTTTTTTTTGATAATATATTAAAAATATATTAAAATAATGTTACAGGTAAGTTAATATATATTTTATCTTAAAATTTAAATGTACCTGTATCTGGGAAGATGCAATAATTTTGATAATCAATATTGGATTATTAAATACAAAATTGTATAATAAAAAATACAGATAGAAATAAAGTTAGAGATATACACAATGAAATATAGATAGGTAGAAATACAAGCAGAGATATAGGTAGAGATATTGATGGAGATACTGAAATAGAAAGGTAGATATTTTATTATGGGAAGAATAAATGGTATTGATAATATAAGAAATAAGAAAACGGATGTGGTAAATAAAGACATAGCTCCGGCAAATGCTGTAGAGAAAAACAAAAACTATGTGGTTGAAATTACAGATATGAATCATGAAGGTCAGGGTGTAGGACACATTGGAAGTTTAGCGGTTTTCGTTGATGGAGGAGTTATAGGAGAGAATATTGAATTAAAAGTTATTAAAGTTGCAAAGAATTATGCGGTCGGGAAACTGCTTAAAATACTTAGAGTATCTCCTGGGAGGACTGAGCCTTTTTGTTCTATATTTAAGAGTTGCGGAGGCTGCAGTCTGCAGCATATTAATTATAATGATCAACTGCAATACAAAACAAATTTGGTGAAGGAAACGCTTAAGCGTATAGGGAAAATTGATGAGGCAATAGTCCATGACACCATAGGTATGGACCACCCCTTTAACTATCGAAATAAAGCTCAGTTTCCGGTGGGATTATGTGACGGAAAACCAGCAATAGGGTTTTATGCTAAAAGAAGCCATGAGATAGTGGGCAGTTGTGATTGCGGAATACAAGATCCTGTCAGTGACAAAATCCGGGAGATATTTCGAAGGTTTATAATCGATAATGAAATCTCCATTTATGACGAAACTACTCATCTTGGACTTGTGAGGCATTTAATGGTTAGAAAGGGCTTCAGGACTGGTGAGGTAATGGTCGTTGTGGTAATAAACGGGAAAGACCTGCCTTACAGAAGAAAGCTTGTAGATGATTTGATAAGCCGGGTTCCAAATATAAAAAGCATTGTATTGAATATAAATACACAGAATACAAATGTGATACTGGGCGAGCGAAATATGAAGATATACGGAGATGATACAATTGTGGATTATATTGGGGATTTTAAGTTCCATATATCTCCGCTGTCTTTTTTTCAGGTAAATCCTATTCAAACTGAGGTGTTATATAACAAGGCTATGGAATATGCCCAACTTACCGGAAGGGAAACAGTTTTCGACCTATTTTGCGGCACAGGTACAATTGCATTGTTTATGGCGCAAAAGGCAGGAAAGGTGTATGGCGTTGAGATAGTAGAAGATGCCATCCTGGATGCCAGGAAAAATGCAAAACTGAATAGAGTTGGGAATGCCAAGTTTATTGCAGGGGATGTTGAGAAAGTGATACCGGAGCTATATGGGCAGGGGGTAAGAGCAGATGTTGTAGTAGTTGATCCGCCAAGGAAAGGTTGTGAGACATCATTGCTTGATACTATTGCAGATATGGGACCAGAAAGGATTGTGTATGTATCATGTAATCCTGCTACTCTGGCCAGGGATTTGATGTATCTGGAGGGGAAAGGGTATAGTACGGCTGAAGTGCAGCCAGTGGATATGTTTCCATGGACGGTGCACGTTGAGACGGTAGTATTGATGTCAAGGGTAAAAGAGTAAGGGCTCGGAAAGCCTGTAAATAAAGGGATTTGGATATTTCAGGCTCAAAACTGTGGTATTAAAAATCATGATTTTACCGGTTCGTGGAAACAAATCAAAGCGGCTGATTTTAGGTGAGGCAGAACGGATTAGATGTCGGTGCTTGGTGACAGAGTAGGTTAGATGTCAGGGGTTTGCGACAGAGCAGATTAGATGTTTTTTGAAAAAGCGGAGGTTGTGAGAGCAGGTTGGATGCGGTCATGAAATAGCCTACTTTTGCAGTGGTAAATCGTAATTTGGCAGGTGGGCACTATGAATTTAAAAGAAAGAGCAAGACAATTGAAAACAGATATTCCAGCCGTGTTTTTGAGCTTGAAAAGTAAGGACACACCTCTGATGGCTAAAATCTTAGCAGTGATAACGGTTGGCTACGCCCTGTCACCCATAGATTTAATACCGGATTTTATTCCTATACTCGGATATGTTGATGACGTTATTATTTTACCTGTATTAATAGCCCTGACAATTAAGCTTATTCCCCAAGACACTTTTGAAAGATTCCGGAAAGAAGCAGAGGGAATGTGGCAGAGCGGTAAACCAAAGAAGTGGTATTATGCGATACCTATTGCTATAATTTGGCTATTAGTGATCTGGCTAATTGTTAAAGCTATTTTTTTCTGAATGATTTGCAGATGTTTCGCTTTGAGGGGTGTTTTCCTATGGAAATATGGATGTTCGTTATTTTAATATTGTCCAGCTTTGTTGCTGCTCTCATATCAGGGGCGGCCGGATTTGGTGGATCTTTGTTACTTCTGCCAGTTGTGACTGCCTATGTTGGCTCTGAAGTAGCCGTACCTGTACTAACCATTGCGCAACTGATAGGGAATCTGTCACGAATGGCATTTGGTCTAAAGCAAATAGAATGGAAGTCCGTCGGATGGTTCTCGCTGGCTTCACTACCCTTGGCGGCGCTTGGCGCATTTGGGTTCTCTCTGCTTCCAAAGGATATTGTAACCCGGTGTATCGGTGCAGCACTAATTTTGCTTGTATTAATTAAGCTGATGATGAAGAGGGACTTACCCAAGGGTAAAGGAACTCTTTTGATAGGCGGTGCTGTGACCGGCGGCCTTTCCGGGCTTTGCGGGAGTGGAGGTCCGATTGGTGCGGCTGTGTTTTTGTCGCTTGGACTGACACCTGTTGCTTACATAGCAAGCGAAGCAGCGACCGCAATGGCGATGCACATTTTGAAAACAGTAATCTACAGTCAGCTTACCAATATGACTATAAAAACGTTTATGGTGGGTATTGCGATGGGGGCTGCCATGTTGGTCGGTACCTTTTCTGCAAACCGTTTTATTAAAAAGATGGATAAAAATAAATTTCAAAAATATGTGGCGGTGCTTCTGAGTGTTGTTGGAATCTATATGGTCATAACTGGTGCGTGAACAAAACTAATATAAAAAGCAACTTGATTAATTAAGAGCAGAGTGATATAATCAAATATTATGGGAATGAAGTTCTCCCTGTGCCGATTTAAAAGCCGAACCGCTTATTAAGCTGATGACTTCTGCGATTATTTTATTGCGGAAGTGTCAGCTTTTTTGCATTTCTGCACGAAGGAGAATGTGTATGCTTTTCAGTCTTGCATTGATGGTTCTTTGTGGCCTTGTATTAAGCGGAACCATGCAAAAACTAAAAATACCAGGCCTTGTTGGTATGCTTCTAACAGGTATAGTATTAGGTCCATACGCTTTGAACCTAATAGCGCCAGAATTATTGAATATTTCCGCTGATTTAAGAGAAATAGCTTTGATTGTTATTCTTACAAGAGCGGGACTCGCACTTGATATAAATGATCTTAAAAAGGTGGGTCGTCCGGCTATCCTCATGTGCTTTATTCCGGCAACTTTTGAAATAGCCGCCACAACAATATTTGCACCGATGTTCTTTCCCATTTCGCACTTGGAAGCTGCTATTATGGGAACTGTGCTCGGAGCCGTATCCCCAGCGGTTATCGTCCCCAAAATGCTAAAGTTAATGGAGAGTGGTTATGGTAAATCAAAGAGTATTCCACAGCTAATTTTAGCCGGAGCTTCGGTAGACGATATTTATGTAATTGTCCTTTTTACGTCATTTATGGGAATGTATAGCGGGAGCAGTTTTGATATTGGAAGCCTTGTTAAAATTCCGGTTGCTATTGTAGTGGGTTTATTGATCGGTATTTTGGTTGGACTTGCGCTTGTAAAACTATTTAAGATAATACACATGCGAGATACTGTAAAGATTTTAATTTTACTAAGCACTTCTTTCCTGCTCGTTACTCTTGAATCTGTTATCAAGGCTTATGTGCCTATGTCCGGACTTCTGGCCGTGATGGCATTAGGTGGTACTATCCTAAAGCAGTATGGTATTTTAGCAGAGCGTCTGTCAGGTAAGTTTTCGAAAATCTGGGTGGCGGCCGAATTGATGTTGTTCGTGCTGGTAGGAGCAACGGTAGATATTAGTTATGCGGCAAGGGCGGGAATTGCTGCAGTTGCACTTATATTCATCGCCGTCATAATTCGTGTTTGCGGCGTGTTTGTTTGCCTTATCAGAACTAAATTAAACACTAAAGAAAGATTGTTTTGCGCTATTGCCTATTTGCCTAAAGCTACCGTACAAGCTGCAATTGGTGGCTTGCCTTTGGCAGCCGGTGTTGCAGCAGGCAACACTATTTTGGCTGTTGCAGTATTAGCGATTCTGATTACTGCTCCGCTTGGAGCAATCGGAGTAGATGCTTCCTATAAAAAATTGCTCACAAGGGGTGACAGCAGTGTTTAGACCTTTACGATTATTAAATGATAGCAAAACTGTGTCGTTAAATGGACAATTAAAGAGAGGATTTCATTATGCGATCCTGCCGTCGCAAACCGGTTTATGCAGATATATAATAACAGTTAATCATGGAGAATTGAGACTGAATCACATGGCATACAACCCTGATGGCGGTACATGGAGCTGTCCTCCACAAAACAGGCAACAGGCCCACTATGATCTGAAACAAGGTGAAAAATATGAAATTCAACTTGTAATTGGTGAGAGTTTTAATAAACCTGATATAGTTGTTATAGTTAATAAGAGTATGTTAAATGGTGCAGAGTTCTCTTACATCTTTAAGTATGGTGGCGATGAAAGTAAAATTTAAAATAAGAAAGGCACTCTATGCTGGTCATTGATACCATTTCGTGCTTCAAGCGCATTATCTACACCAGCTGCAATATCTGCGCTTTGCTGGTGTACAAAAACAAATACTGTGAATTTCCACGAATTGTATCCAACCTCACGAAGTACATTTTTCACGACGAGGCGGATGTCTACTTTACCGCTGCAGGTGATTTCGCCCGCCACGATAATTTTTCCTTTGGTCGCCATGACCTCGCAGGCAACGCGGGAAGCTTTATCTTTACGCATGCAGGCATCCAAAATATTGTCAGCAATGAGGTCGCAAAGTTTATCCGGGTGTCCCATGCAGACACTTTCAGCAGTTTTATAAGTTATCATATTTTCCTCCAATCTATTTTCCTCGCCTTGCCGTGAGCAGACGTTCCATTACATCGTCCTGCGGGTTAACGCCGCTGTATTCACCGGTACAGTTCTCCTTGACGATCTGGAAAATCTCCATCCACAGCCGGTTGGTTTGATTCATGTAATTCTGGCCCATAGCCACATAGGGGCTTTGAATGGCGTTGCCTGTTGTAGGATGCTTTGCCAAAAAGCCGTATTCGGTGACCGCTTCCTCTCACTGAATCCAACGAGCCACACTCATGGCATAGCGTTCTAATAACTGCGGTGATACGAGAACTGCACATCCGCGTTCATTCAGCCATGTCCATGTATTTCTGTAGATTTCTCCTGCAACCAGTGCCTTGCCATCTTTTTGTATAGCTTCGAGCATTTTATTTGGCTCGGGCATTTCAAGTCCTTTGAGATCTGCTGTATCCTTAAATACCATCACGGTCAGTTTCCTGCCACCGGGATTGCCTTCAGCGATTTTGTCAGTCAGGGGCTTCTTTTTCGCACCTGCACCGACACGAGCGCCACCTCGATTAGTACCGTCCTTTGCCATATGTTCACCTCACTTTTCTGGGCTGGGGCTATTCCCTCGTTTGAAACCGCGTTTTTTAACACAAAGCCCCACGCCGCTGTCCGCTTTAAAAAGTTTTAGAGATCTGACCGCCCCCACCTGTCGCCGCTCTCGACAGTGATTCGAGAGTGACAGGATTTACAGAGAGCCATGAGGTTGCTCTTCTCGTTGCCGCCGCCTTTGGAGAGCGGGAGGATGTGGTGTACCTCTTCGGCAGGAGTGAGCTTACCTTGCTTCTCGCACTCCTCACACAGAGGATGCGATTTGATGTAGCGATCACGGATACGCTTCCAAGCACGACCATATCGTTTGTTGGAAGCAGGGTCACGTTCGTACTGGTTGTAATGATTGTCCATTGCTTTCTGATGCTCGGCACAGTATTGCTCGCGAACAGCAAGCCGACCGCAGCCGGGGTAAGCACAAGGACGTTTAGGTTTGTAGGGCATTGGTTCACCTCGCTTTCAGGGCATAAGAAAAGCCACCGCAGATCTCAGCGATGGCTCTCTACATTCTGTTTCCTCATTATAATACTATCATAAGAAACAGGTATCATGTGGTATCATCAGGTATCACAATGGAGGATTCCGTCGCAAATATCCAATGCGAGGTTATGCATTTTATATAGATGGTGGATGCTGTAGTTCATATCAACAGCAATCTGCTCCCAACTCATGTAACAAAGGTAGCGTTTTTCCAGAAGGGTCTGAAACTCCGTGCTGTCAACGGATTTCACAAGTGCAACAATGTCTCGCTTAAGGTCAACGAGACGATCTATGTCGCAGTTGATTTCCGCTTGCAAGTCAATAATCTTTGCTACGGCATCTGCCATCGTTGAAGTGGCACGGTTTGGATTACGAGGCATACCTGTGAGCGTTGAGGTTGCTTTTGTAGCCAGCTCGTTCAGCGATTGCACCTGCTCCAGTTTAGAGTTTATACGCTGATCAAGGCGGTAGGCTTGGGAGAGATATTCTCTTGCCTTCATGTCATGCCACCTCCTTGTGAAGCCTGCTAATAAGCATTTCAGGGTCAAGCTTAGTCAGAAGTCCAAACCAGCCTGAACGAAAGAACTGCTCAATTTCTTCCTTACTGATACTGGCATCCTTGTCATTGGGATTGTATCGAAGAATGCCAAGAGCTTCCCGGTAGTCCTTGACCGCCTTAAGTACGATGGCATTTGCTAATTCTTCATAAGGGTTCATAATCTGTACCTCCGGATTTTTATTTTTCTCGGATTGGCACGGATTGTCGTTGATTGTCTCAGATTTGCAGATCGGCCTTTACAGCATCGATCAGGGCGGCTTGGGTGCTGTCCTTCTTGGATAATACCTCTAGAATCCGCTCGTCGACGGTGCCTTTCACAACAATGTGCTGCACCACAACCGTTTCGGCATTTTGCCCTTGTCGCCAGAGGCGGGCATTGGTCTGCTGATATAATTCCAGTGACCAGGTCAACCCAAACCAGATGATGCAGGAGCCGCCGCTTTGAAGGTTTAACCCGTGACCGGCAGAAGCTGGGTGGATAAGCGCCACGGGTAGCTCACCCGCGTTCCATCTTTGGATACTGTCAGCAGTGTCCAGCTTAGAGAACGGAACATGGAGCTTTTGTAGCCGCTCAGTGATGCGGGCAAGGTCATGCTTAAACCAGTAGGCCACAAGAAGCGGTTTGCCACCGGCAGCTTCGATGATATCCTCCAGCGCGTCCAGCTTTCGGTCATGGATAGTGATGGTATCGCCGTCTTCGGAGTATATAGCGCCATTTGCCATTTGGCACAGCTTGCCGGTGAGCGCTGCAGCGTTTGCAGCTGTTATTTCGCCATCAGGGATTTGCAATACGAGATCACTTTTCAACTCATCGTAACGCTGGCGTTCCTCGTCGGACAGACGGACGGTGTATTCGCTGCTGACCAGCTCTGGCATTTTCAGCAGGTCGGTTGACCGCATAGAGATGGTGATGTCGGAGATTTTGTCATATATCCGCTGCTCAGCTCCGGGCATTGGTTTGTAGCTGAAGATGACCTGCCCGTTGCGTTTGTCGGGCATAAAGTAGTCAAGTCGGTAGTGGCTGATAAACCGTTGTTTGTGTTAATCTAAAAGTACCCCACAATTTCAGTTGAAAAATCCCCCACCTTACAAGTATAATCTCTCATGTATATCAAACATGAGGGAGGCAAAATGAGGTGATAAAATTGAATGAAAAGCAGGAAATAATTCTTATGCATATTCGTGATGGCAAATCACAAAGAGAAATTGCAAGAATTACAGGTAAAGATCGAAAAACAATAAGGAAATACATTAAAGAATATGAAGGAAACAGAAGGACATTGATCGAACATGGAGGAGCTGATGATAAAGAGATAATAAATGCAATAGTTGATAAACCAAAATATGATGTATCTGGTAGAAAGAAGAAGGCAAAGAACGATATTCATCTCTCTATGACCTATTTGACTGTAGCTTTGCACCATACTTTTTTGAAGCCATTCGGCTGCGCTATCCTGAATATTGCCGGAGCATGGAACGCCCAGCATCCTGGCTTTCCGAAAAAGTGCGCTAACGATCATCAATATTTCTGACAAGGTGGTACTTCTATGAAACTGAAACTAATTCTGCCTGTTTTCCTCGTGGTATTGTTGCTGGGCTGTATGCTGGGTACAACATGCTTTGATTACCGCAAGAACGGGTGGTTTGAGTGGGCAACGCTGGCAATTCTTTTTGCCTGCCTGGTATTTAAAGCTCACAGCTCCTCTATTCATGTGGACGATTTTAGAGATGTAATAAAAGTAAGAGCCACTAAACAAATGCTGAAGTGTAGTAGCCCTTATTTATAGAAATACATCAGAAATCTCAAATGTTCTTCTAACAGGTAATTAATTAAACTTTATTGTTGCCCAATTAGCAACTTGCTTTTAACTATTTCAATTTGCTCATCTGTGAAAGGTGATTCTGCATCAATGTGAATGATTTTATCAGTAAAAACTAATATATATTCACCGCTAAACTGTTTCCCATTCGGTTCTTCGTAATAGAAAGCATAGGCTTCTTCAGTGGAAAAAATAGCGTTGTCAAGGGTTTCAAGTTTTCTGTCTGACCAGTCATCAAGCTTTGTTAAATCGGATACAACAATATTCTTAACAAATTCAAATTTAGGTTTATATATACTATATTCAAGCTCCGGTGGAGCATTCTTCATTGGGGGACGGGTCTGAGAATAATGGTCTTTATGTAGCAGAGGGGTGTCTTCTTCCTCCGTTTCGTAAGAATAGTATTCAAAATCAATATTTCCATATAAATCCTCACAAGTAATTGGGATTTTGTCGCTATAAAGGCGATACTCTCTTGTCATTCCCTCATACATCTCCCAATCAACAGTGGTGTATGGTTTATTTGATCTTTCTGGGAAACTAAACTGAGAGATAGAATAAAATATAAAGCCAAGATACAAAACGCCGGTTAAAATAAGAAGTGAAATGGAGATTATTCTATTTGCTTTTGCAGAGATTTTGCGTCTTTTCAGCAATGTAATTGAGCCCCAAAATACAAGAACAAACAGTGGTAACTGCGCCACAGAAAGGGCAATTATGCCAAAACCGGTGTTAGTTAACAGATGGATAAGCATATACCCAACAAGTGAAAACAGGAATATAAGATAGACTATATCAAAATATCTTCGGGTTTTATTAAAATTGTCAATGATAGAGCCACCCATTGCGACAGATTTTTGGGATTTCTTGTACCACATATAGTAATTAATTAGGGTATAGGATAAATAGAGAATAATGCTAAAAAACATAAGCAAGATGGCTAAATCTATATTACTTGATAGAAAATCCGTAGGATTACGCTCCAAGCTGTTAAGTCGTAAAAAAAGATTTAATGCAAAAACTACAAGCATTAAAAGCTGTGATACCACAAAGCTTTTCTTCATACATTTGTGAATGTTTTCAAGCTTTTCTTTCTCGTCCGTTTCAAATTCCGGAGGGTTCTCAAGGGAAGAACTAAATATTTGCATTTGATTATACTCGCAAACAAAATCCCATCCTGCCGCCTTTGCGTAGTCAAAATAGGTTTGCTGATTGTCAGTTGGGTGAGGATTAAAAACCGAGCCCTCAGCAAAATATGTAACGGTGTATTTAAGGTTTTGAGGTTCAGTTTTCTTAAATGTCCAAAGATAAGGTCCCATTTTTTCTAAAACAAGTCCTTTTTTCGCATAGTGCTCCAGCTTTTGCTCAATCTCTTTGTAGTAGTTATAATTCATTAACATAAGTCTTTTTGTGGTTTTCATCTACAACACCCCTCGTAAATGTTTCATAGTCATCCGTCAGCTTGTGCAGGCGGTTGTATTCTTTTTCGAGCATTTCTTTTCCGGTCTCTGTGATAACATAGCTCTTTTTTCGATTTTCTATGTTAGTTTGAGTGATGAAACCTTGAGATACAAAGTTGTCAAGCAGTGTATATAGCGTTCCGGGGCCTATCGTCACTCGTTGCTGCGTCATCTCCGATACTATCTTCATAATATCCACACCGCAGCACTCATTTTGCAGGCATAGCAATATATAGAACATCTGCTCTGTCAATGTTTGATATTTCTCTCTTGGCATTTAGATCACCTCCGCAAATATCGAATATCAATATTTGTATTTTTAGCGTAACATCGAATATCGATATTGTCAATAGTGCAGAAATAAGAATCAGAGGTTATGATGTATCATAACCTCTAATAAGCTTATATTTACGGTCTATTTGCAAGGATACTCCGGACTATATTGGGTATGCAGTAAAAGTAAGAGCCACTACACAAATTAAAAATGTAGTGGCTTCACTTAAATTGAACGAACTATATTTTACACATTGCAAAATAGTTATAGCAATTCATATTATTTTTACAGTCATATCCGCACAAGGCTTTTTGTGGAATACGATTTTCCACTCAACTGTATTTATAGGCTCAAAGTGCAAGGCAGAACACACAGCACGAAGCTTTCCTTGCTCACTATCACCAAAAGGAATGGCAGTCGGTCTATGCGCACCACCAATAATTCCGACGGAAAAGCAGTCGGCTGTGCTTTGCGGCTCCATTGAATTACGATGCTTTTTGCGAGGTCTATCGCCACTGCTGCAATCACGAACAGAGAAATACTCATCGGCAAGATCCGGAGAAATGGTGTAGCTCATTGCAGTACAGTGGGATGGAAAATCGTAATCATCATCGCTAAATCTATCGGTTGGAATTTCCTGTTGTTCGTATTCCTGCACTGTCAGCGTATGTAAAGTTTGGGTTGTGGGATTGGTAAAATCAATGTATTCACCCGGGGCAGATATACTGAAATGTGAACCGCAAATGTTGATAGGGTCGTGTTTAATTATCACACTCAAAGAGGTGATTTTGGGTTTGCGTTTCGTTTGCCAAGGAAAAGCTGAACGCCAGATGATCCAGCCCGAGGTTTGGTCAAGTCCGTAGTATTTACACACCCCATCGCTTTCTATGCCATTTTGTTCGGGGAAACAAGGGTTCCATGATAAACCGCTACCATGTGAATAGGAAATTGTTTTTCCGTTCAGTACAATTTCAGGACTAATATTGACAACCATGGGATTTTCGGTTTCCATCTGCATTTGCTGTTCTTCGGTAAAGCTACCACCATCATTTTCTGGAGAAAGACCCCATTTGTCTATGAAGCTATAAATACGCTCCGCAGGGATTTGCACACAGAAGTCTATGACCAACCCCTTACTACAGGTATAAATAAATGGGATATACCATGCTTTATTATTTAAATTAAAATGCGTTTGGGTAGAAATATCTTTTCCCGGTTTTTGCCGAGCAGAATATCCCCAAAAGTTGCCGTCAAAATACACGTTCCATTCTGGAAGTGTCGGCTCTTGTGGGAGAAAGTGCTCATAGTCTTCCGTAAATTTAATCTTGCTGTAATCAAAGTCAGCTTGTAGTTGTTTGATATATTCAAAAGGATTGTCCATTGGTTGCAGATACAGTTTTTCAGAAATAATGTTCAGCACTGATAATTGCTCTTCTGTAATTGGATTTTCCAATAAAAATGATTCGAATTCTGTTTGATTCCAGCTATATGCCTGTTCTAATGGTGAGGTGTTGCCGCAAGCAAGTAAAAGACGCAGAAAATCAGAAAAACTATTTGCCAGCGGATGAACGTAGTTACCCGGTATATTCATAGGGCTTATAGCAAATACCATTTCTCCAAAATCACGTATAAAGCAAAAATGAATACCATCTACACCAGCCCAGCCAATGATTTTAGCCCCTTTGGGTGTACAAAAATACACGCTTTTTTTATTACTGCGGTCAAAACCAAGTGCCGAAGTATCAGTATTTAATCGGTTGAATTTATTATAAATTGTCATATTAGTGACCCTCTCAATTATGCAATAACTATTATGAATAATTTTACCACAACAAACTAATTGCTTCAATCGGCTCAATGTAAACATTAGAAGTAAGGAGTTACCATAAAAATATAAATCCGTTCACCGTCTATTTGTAAGGATACTCTGGGATATTTTGGGGATATAACGAAGCAAGAGCCACAACGTCATACAAGGATGATGTTGCGGCTCAACCTTATTTCAGGGAAAGATACATGACAAATTGATTACCGGCAAATTGAAGACTGATTGCATGGGTACCTTTTTCATAAAGGCCGCCGATGGTGGTATTTTCGTAAAAATCATGGATAGTATGCCAACTATCGTCCATTAGTGCTTGGATATATAGCTCTATCTGTTCTTTGCTCACCTGCTGATATGCAACGGCGAAGTAACCTTGTTCCTCGTCAGACCTCATCCATAGCATGGTGCCGAAATCAGGCTTTGGAACACCCTCAGTATATTGGTTCTCAGGCCATGTATCCATTATCAGATTTTCAAAGGATTCGGCAAGTTCAGAATAGAGTTCTTGCGAAAGTACACTATACATGCCTTTTGCACCGCGTTGTAAGACGGCTGTGCCATCATCCAGCAAATAGGCATAATAATCATGGGTCTCACCTGAGCCTTGGAATGTCTGACGAATCAGGTAACTTTCTTCCAAGGTGGTAATATCCACACCATACCACACTGAAAATTTTATCAAAGAGTCCATGATGATGGCTTCCGCAAGCTGTTGGTTTTGAAGAGAATACCCAGAAATCACCTCGCCATTTTTCCCGAGCTTTGCAAAGCTATATTGGGCAGAGGCTGCTTCCGTAATGGGAAAGGCAATCAGTTCCTGAAGCTTTTCAGGGCTTTCGGCATAATTTCGCACATCCCCCCCAACCGTATAATTTGCCCACTCACGAGTATTGATAAAACCTACTTCACGCTTACCGTCTGTTAATACCGCAATCTGCTGCAGAATTTCAAACATTGCCTCTGGGGAAGCACCTTTAACGCTGAGTTCTACCAGGATATCTCTACACAGTACACTAAAGCGCATTCGCGGCCCCGACTCGTCACCCGCATCCGAAACCTCATAAGTCCGTGCTCGTACTGTATCGAGTGTCAGCTCATCTATAGGGAAGATTGGATTATCCACGATCTCCCGCAACTCCTCAGGTACTGAATCTGCGCGAGGAATGGGGTAAAGCGCGAGGTCATAATTTTTTGTATTGGTAACAGATGTGATACGTGTTTTATCATTATCATCTAACAGTGAAACACGCCAGCTAATGGAGCCCATACCCTTTGTCCAGTTGATAAACAGTGTGTTCCTCTCCTGATTGATAAATCGGGTTGCGCTCTCGAAAGCAAATCCTTCGGGAAGCGTTTCAGGTATATACGAACCGAAATCGGCATCCGCCCGGGCTTCATCAAGACTTATGCGATCATTACGCAACTCGGGTATGATGGGATGAAAGACGCTGATGTCAGCCGCTTCGCCTTTAATGAGAGTGCCGATGAGGGAGGTTAATTCTTCCTTGAGTGCTTCCTTTTCCACTTCTGCGCCGTCAAGCTCCACATAATAGGCTATGTCCGAAAGCTTGAAAGTCGCAAAATAGATGATATTCCTAACTCCCTTGCTATTCGGATTGGTCTCAAAATACCCAGCTGTGACTGGTGTTCCGAGGACGTCTGAGGCATTTGTTTCAGCATCAAACCCATAGTCGAGCACAACTTCACCGGGCACAAGCAGGATATAGGTCTTAAGTCCGGTGTCAGATACAGCATGGGCATCAATATTGATTAAGGATGCTCCGCTCTTATCGCTTTGAAAATTAGCGGTGGCCGTAATACTGTGGGTCTTTGTCAGAGCGGGAAAAACTGCCTTTAGCTCTTCATCGGTTAATTCCTGCCAGAAATGACCTGGAATAGCGATATCGGCTGCGGACTGAGCATCGGCTTTATTGAAATACAGTGTGTAATTGCTTGATGCATCGGGCGTAGGCATGTCTTTACCGGATTGCGAAACGGATGGATTTTCACCCGGTGTCGGTGTTAAAGTATTCTGCATTAATTGAGGCATTACAAAGACGCCAAACAACATCACGGCAAGACAGGCAAAGGCTGCTGTATAGCGCTTGATCATAAAAGGACGGTGCACGGGTCTTGTTTCATCGACGCAGGACACAAGCCTTTGGTGCAAAGTGCCCGAAACAGATATTTTGTTCATGTATTCATTATATGCTTTCATAATCATCCTCCTTTAAAACGGACTTGAGCTTCTGACGGGCGCGAGTCAAATGACTTCTTACGGTAGCTTCCTTTTGCCCAGCCAGCTCAGAAATATCCTTAATGGAATAACCCTCATAATAAAACAAATGGATGACTGTGCGATATTTGGATGGTAAGGCCATGATTTGCTCCAGTAATTCATGCTGCTCCGGCTCTGAAGCCGGATAAGAATCAAGAAGCGGTGACCTTCGCTTGTGCCAAGGAGATCGCAGTCGGCTGTTACAGAGGTTTACTGTTACCCTTATGAGCCAAGCCTTTTCATGTTCTTCAGATTCAAATTTGGGAGCCTTCTCATAAGCACGCAGAAATGCCTCTTGCACTATGTCCTCGGCATCGGATATGTTTCCTGTAATAGCGAGTGCAGAGCGATATAGCCTGTTTTCATGTTTTGTTACAAACGCCTCAAAATCCTCCGGCTGATAGGACTTATATGCCATTTGCTTCACCTCCTTCACCCTATATACGCTTTAGACGACAAAAAGGCTGCAAAGTATCCCGAAAAAGTATATACCTTATCAAATTAATTTAGCATCGCTATACAAGTATTGACTGACGATTTTGGGTCTATAACGAAACGAGAGCCGCTGCATCGATGTTGATGTGCAGCAGCTTTATCATGCTTCAATTTGGATTGCCATTTTATTTGTTTTCGTATGTCACGATAGGTTGCGCTAAGCCATATTCTGTACTGCCACTTTGTGCATACTCAAGGGTAACATTTTGACTGTCTGTAAGATAGATATATGTCATGCTCGCATCCCTAAATACAGTAAGATAATCGGCAATAGCTATCCGCATTTGCTTTGCTTCCTCACCGCCGAATTTATCCCGGGAAGAATCGGTTAAGACCTGATAGCTTGTTCCGTCATAGCTTACATCAATGAAAATTGGGTCACCTTCTTCGGTATACTGCAGGATTTTTATATCTGATGGTTCGTTTTGTTTTGTATGCAAAAGGAATTTCTCCATGATGCTCAGCGAGTTACCGAATACTTTGCCATGAACCACAACGAACATCCCGGACTTTTCTCCCTGCTCAGGAGAATAGTTTTCTGGGTATTCTGCAAAGGGTTCTGCTTTTATAGTCGTGGCAGGGATATACCTGTCAATTTGCTGTCCGTTTGCATCATAGAAGGTATATGTTGCATCGCTCAAAGTTTCAGGCAGCTTTATCACAGTCATACTCGGATTAACACCATCGACTTTTTCGCTGATGACTTTGCCGCCAGAGGTGCGCCTGATTTCCGCCAGATTTTCGTTGTTGCTCAATACAACGTCGTAATATTTGTTGGAGGGGGCGATGAGCATCCCTTGAACGATACGATCCTGCTCCAGTGCCTGCCCTTTATGGATGGTTTGACCGATGAGCTTATATTCTCCATCTTTAAATTGGAACAGGCCGGCACCGATGTCCGAATGCTTTGTTTTTCCATCTGCAAGATAGCCGATGATATACAGTCCGTTATCCATCTCATAAGTGGAGAAGCAATATGCGGAAGAATACCCTAACATACGGCCGACCTCTTGGTCTGTCAGGCTAAAGCCATTACGATCGCCTATTTCCTCCAATCTAAAGAGCCAGCGAATAAGGCGGTTATCCGTGCTATCATATCCTAATGCTAATAGGACGTCGCCATTCTTGAGCTGGATTACCAAATAGAAGGTCTGATTAGAATCATTCATATCGGCACGATAAACTAATTTTGTTTGGCCGATTGCTTCATGAGCCTTGTTATTAAGTGGATTGAATAATGCGTATAACTCCTGTTTGCTGATTTTATAGGGGTTTAATCTTTTGTGCATGATCCAATCTTGGTCGGTAGTCTGCTTACTGTAAAGCACATAGTCGGATGAAATAGAGAACTGAGGTGCAGTATCCAATGTATAGCCAAAGGAGTACATAGGTGCTTGGTATAGAATTTCTCCAACGCGATAGGATGAACCGTTAAATGTCGTTGAAGACTTTGGGTTTGCCATCAATCCCAGACAAAGAGCAACCACTATGAGCACGGTGATAGCTATAACCCAAAACCCAGGCTTCCTGTAATTCAGCACATTTTTTATTCTGCCCTTGGTGTCACCTTCGCCGAAGGCAAGGGGAATACCATTGACGATGCGTCTGCCGGTAGCAAGTGCCAACAGTGAAGAAGAATAGTCCTTTTTCACATCATTGCCAAGGCGTTTGATGACCGCTTCATCGCATGACATCTCCATGTCCTTTCCAGATAGGAAAAAGGCAACCCAAACCAAAGGAAGGTAGACATTTTCCTTTTCATGGACTGCATTTTTCAGCCGGTTTTGAAGCTGTATCAGTGAAACGACACTGTAAAGCAAAAGTGCGGCAATACCGGCAAGCCAGACGATTTCTCCAATAAACGTCCAGATTTGTATCGGGTTCACACTGGCACCGAAGGCAGGAACAGGCAGCGTTGCGTTTACGGCATTATCAATGCCTGTGATTCCCGTAGTGATTTGCGGGGTCTGTGCATAGAGAATCTTATCGGAAATGGGGGCAGGATTACCAGGCAGCAGGCTCACCAAACTTTCAAAGGAGAAGGGGCAAACCAGACGAAACAGCACGACGCTCCACAAGGCATAAGAAAAAATCTTAGGCGCTTTTTTAAGCAGAAGCCTTGCACCCAGCACAAATAGAATCACAATGCTGGCCGTATAGCTCATATTAAGTATTTGCAAAAATAAATTATCCAGCATGATTATCCCTCCTTGTGCTCATCTATTAATCGCTGAAGCTCATTAATTTCCTTCTCGCTTAGCTTATTACGACGGGTAAAGGCAGCGAAAAACTGAGGCAGCGAACCGCCAAAGGTTTCATTGATAAATTGCTCTCCTTGTGCAGCCTGGAATTCATTCTTACTCATCAGTGCGACAACAGTGCCGCTCTGATTTTCAAAGATATTCCGCTCACATAAACGTTTGAGCATTGTATATGTTGTAGTGCGTTTCCACGAAAATGCATCAGCACACAGCTCTGTAAGGGCACGAGAACTGATTGGCTCGTTTGCCCAAATCAAGTCTGCGAACCGCTGTTCCATTTCCCCAAGCTTGTATTGTTCCATAGGAAAACCTCCTGTCGAATACTATTAGACAAATACAGTCTAACGCATTTAGACAACATTGTCAATGAATAGACAGGCACACTACAGTATTACAGGAAGAAAATTATAGTAAGGAGAATCCACCATGAACCTGAATAGATCGCCACCCATACACAAGTATTGATTAGCAGATTATTAATAGTAATAACTTATATAGAACAGGTTTTAAAACATTTAAAACCTGCTTCTGTTGCCTTGATATAGCTTACGATTTGTAATTCTTCATTAGCTTTTTCAAATCGTAAATTATATAGCTTTTAGCTTATCTGAGGGCCTATAAAATAACAGGCTCTCAATTTTTTTATCGAAGCATTCCTGTAAGGAATGAAATGAACTTTGAAAATTGAAAAACCGTAATGTTCAAAAGCTAGAAGCAATAACACCAAGCACACTGATTGTTGGAATAGATATTGCAAAAGAAATACAGTGGGCAAGGTTCGTTGATTATCGTGGGCTTGAATACAGGGCACTATTGGAAGCCACTTGCAAACTACTTGATAATAAATGGAGTAACAGTAGTAATGGTTAATCCATATCACACAAAACGGACTAAGGAGCTTGACGATAACAGCCAGACTAAGAACGATAAAAAAGATGCTCTAACCATAGCGAAGCTTGTGCGTGATGGAAGATATTACGGAGTATATATGCCTAAGGATATATTTACCGAACTAAGGGTGCTGACGAATTCAAGGATAAGTCTGATGAAACGTTATAACGCACTTAAAAATACAATAACAGCAGTGATGGATGAGTATTTTCCTGAAATAACGACAGTGTTTAAGGAACCTTTAAAAGGCAAAGCATCAATACAGATATTGAAATCCTGTCCATTTCCCTCATTAATACTTGAATTAGGAGTTGAGGGAGTGCTTATAGAGATAAAAAAGGCAGTTAAAAAGACAGTAGGTAGGAAAAAAGCGCAACAGCTTGTAGAAGCAGCTAAGAACTCCATAGGAGTAGATTATGGAATAGTATCGGCAAAGTTGAAGTTAGGGTTAATGATTGAAGAATTGGAATTGTTGATAAGACAACTTGAACAGTTGGAAAAGGCAATGGATCAAGCATTAGATGAAACAGGATTCAGGAATATAATCCTCAGTATTCCAGGTATAGGTTAGGGGTAGCTATCAGGGTAATTTCCGGAAAGCTGCTTCAACCACAGCCTGAAAAGCAAAGAAAAAAACGGTCTT
>ERZ795032.608-NODE-608-length-35216-cov-383.668980_pt1 | contig 35216 bp, 33 predicted proteins | sample MGYA00375124_ERZ795032 | MGnify/ENA primary metagenome ERZ795032 (study PRJEB30167, sample SAMN05720154) | activated sludge metagenome | isolation source: Anaerobic digester | place: China | collected 2015-12-16 ...
CCAGCAACTCCTCTTTTTTCTTTCCCGAATTGACGGTTTCATAGGCCACGACAACGTCCACGGCGGCGCCCATCTTCCCCAATCCTTCGGGCAGGACATCGCGGGCCTGCGCCGCCCGGGGAATCAATATTTTTTGCCCCTGCAAATTCTGCGCGGCAAGTGACTGCAGAATGCCTTCGGAAATATAATCTTCGGGAACGAGATCGACCTGAATTCCTTTTTTTGCCACCTGCGCCGCCGTTGCCGGGCCGATGCAGCAGACTTTAATTCCTTTCAAATCCCGGACATCTTTCTTCAGTTCCCCCAGACGCTCAAAGAAATAGCGCACGCCATTGGCGCTGGTGAATATTATCCAGTTGTAGGCGTCCAGCTTATTTAAGGCGGCATCCAGGCTGCTCCAGTCCCGCGGAGGAATTATTTTAATTGTGGGGAAAGAAATAACCTGTGCGCCTTCTTTCTCCAGCAGGCGCGCCAGATCGTCGGCCTGGCGCTCAGGGCGGGTGATGACAACTCCTTTGCCAAAAAGCGGTTTTATATCGAACCATTGCAAAGTATTCCGCAAATCAACAACTTTTCCCACAACGAGAATCGCCGGCGGGGCAAAACCACTGGTCTGCGCCAGATCGACGATTGTGTCCAGCGTGCCGGTGAGGATCTCCTGCCGGGGCGTCGTTCCCCAGCGGATTAACGCAGCCGGTGTCGAAGGCGATTTGCCCTGGGTGATCAACGATTCCGTAATGTGATAGATGTTCTTTACCCCCATGAGAAAAACCAGTGTCCCGATGCCGGCGAGCGCCCGCCAGTCGATATCGCTTTTCTCTTTGGTCGGATCTTCATGGCCGGTAATAAAGGCTACCGTGGAAGTCAGGCCGCGATGCGTCAGGGGGATGCCCGCGTAGGCTGGAACGGCTATGGCGGAAGTAACGCCGGGAATTATCTCGAAAGGCACGTCACTGGAAACCAGCGTCTCCGCCTCTTCTCCCCCACGTCCAAAGATAAAGGGATCGCCACCCTTCAGGCGGGCAACAATGTTGCCTTTCAGCGCTTCTTCGGCCAATATTCTGTTGATCTCTTTCTGGGGCAAAGTATGATCGCCGCCTTTCTTCCCGGCATAAATAAAGCGGACGCCGGCCCTGGTGCATTTCAGCAGCTCTTCATTGACGAGATGATCATAGACAACTACGTCCGCCTCGCGCAGACATTCCACGGCTTTGAGGGTGATTAATCCCGCATCCCCCGGCCCCGCACCGATTATATAGACTTTCCCTCGTTTTCTGTTTTTATTCATAAACCAAACAGCTCCATCATTACCGCGGAGGCGGGAATCCAGAAACTAATAAATAGATATTTCCATGTATTATTGAACAATTTCATCATACAAGTCCTTTATTATTGTGTTTTAGCTTTCCGTGCATAAATTCAACAGTTTTTTACCGCCTCTTTCCATAATCAGAGCGGCCAGCCTTGCGCCCAATTCCTCCGCTTCCTCCACAGGGCCTCTGATCCTGTCCCGAATCACAACGGCGCCATCCGGAGCAGCCACCAGACCATCCAGCGACAGCTGCGCACCTTCATATTTGCAATAAGCGGCAATCGGCAGGCGGCACCCCCCGCCCAACGCTCTCAGGTAGGCACGCTCGGCGGCAATTTCTGCAGCGGTCGGCGCATGGTTGATTTTAGCCAGAATCCCGGCCAGAGCGGAATCAGCTTCCCGTATCTGCAAACCAATCGCCCCCTGCCCTACCGCCGGCAGCATTAATTCGACGGGAAGATACTGGGCTATCTTCGGGCCGTATCCCAGCCTTTTCATTCCCGCCGCCGCCAGGATAACGCCGTTCAGATCTTCCGTTTCGATCTTTTTCAGGCGGGTATCCACATTGCCGCGCAACGGCAAAATGGTTACATCGGGCATCATCGCCTGAAGCTGAGCGCCCCGCCGCAGCGACCCCGTGCCTATTTTCGCCCCCATGGGCATAAGTTCGATTTTAACGTTGCCGCGGGATACCAGAATATCGCGGACATCTTCCCGCGGCAAAATGGCAGCAAATATCAGACCATCCGGTATTTCTCCAGGCACATCCTTCATGCTGTGCACGGCCAGATCGATGTCCCCCGAAAGCAGCACGTCTTCTATTTCCTTGACAAAAGCACCCTGGCCGCCGATTTTGAGCAAGGATACATCCTGCATAATATCCCCGCTGGTTTTAATCACGCAAATCTCGGCGTTTACTTCCGGAGCTGTTTTCTTTAAACTTTCTACGACAGTGTTTGCCTGAACCAGAGCCAGTTTGCTGCCGCGCGTTCCAATTTTAATATTCATTCTCTACCTTTCAATCGTTGATGAACTCGTAAAAGTCATAAGCCAGCAATTAACGGATGCCTTTGTAAAAAGGCCGCAGGCAAGGCACGCGAATCCTGAGGCATGAGACGTACTTAACGTACGCCGCAGTGACGAAGGATGATGCGTAACGCAGCATCCGCCTTTTTACAAGGGTATCAATCATCAAGCCGGAAGAGCTGACGAACCGCGGCAACAATATCCTGTGAATTAAATTCGGAGCTTTCTTCCTTCATTACCACCACCGGCGCGTGTAAAATTTTATTAACAATGCCGTTTACCAGCGCCTCCACTTTTTCCCGGTCGCCGTTTTCAAACTTCGCCATCCAGCCCTGGGCTTTTATCATTTCCATCCTGACAATACTTTCGGCCTTATTGCGCAGCGAAACAATCGTCGGCACAACCTTCAATTCTTTGAGCCACTTGCTGTACTGGGCCACTTCTTCCTCAACGATTTGCTCCGCCTTGAGCGCCTCCCGGTGGCGATTTTTTATGTTTTCATCGACAATATCCTGCAAGTTGTCGATATTATAAAGATATACATTGCTGATATCATCCGCCGCCGGATCAATGTCGCGGGGCACGGCGATGTCGATTAAAAACAGCAGGCGGTTTTTACGTTTGCGGAGGCACTGGCGGACCATTTCCGCAGTGACGATATACTCCGGCGCACCGGTGGAACTGATGACGATATCGGCATCGCTGAGCGCCCCGGTAAGATTGGCCAGCCCTATGGCGTTACCGTGATATTTTTCCGCCAATGCGGAAGCTTGCAAAAATGTCCGGTTGGCGACGGTAATTTCCTCCGCGCCGTTGCCGATCAGATGGGTGAGGGTCAGCTCCGCCATCTCCCCCGCGCCGATGACCAGAACTTTTTTCCCGGCCAGCGTGCCGAAAATTTTCTTGGCCAGTTCCACGGCGGCGAAGCTTACCGAAACCGGATTGGCGGCAATGCCTGTCTCCGTCCGCACACGTTTGGCGGTACGAAAAGCCCGGTGCATCAGCCTGTTGAGCGCAATGCCGGTAAAGTTTCCCGCCAGAGCCTGGCGGAAGGCCTCCTTGACCTGCCCCAGAATCTGTGCTTCGCCCATAACCAGAGAATCGAGGCTGGAGGCAACCCGGAACAAATGACGGATCGCCTCTTCATCCCGATATCCATACAGACAGGCTGCCGCTTCTCTCTCCGTCAGGTTGCCGCTCCGCACGAGAAAAGATCTGAGTGCAGCCAATACCTGCGGGGCATCCTCCGCGGCGGCGACCAGCTCCACCCGGTTGCAGGTGGAAAGGTGAAGAATTTCCAGAACGCCGTCAATCGCCGACAGTTCACCCAGCAGATTTGTTTTTCCCTCGCATCCGGCAAAAAGCTTTTCCCGTACGCTAAGCGACGCCGTTTTATGATTTAAGCCCACTAATACAATCATATTTAAATAAATCTATGCACGGTTGAAAAACAAAATCTGATCAACAGAGCCGACAATAAAAACAGGACAAAAACAGCACAGGACAGTACTGCCATCCTGAGACCTTTCCAATTGATGGCCAAACGCTGGTGCAGTAAAAAACCGTAAATAACCCAGACGGCAAAAGCCCAGATCACTTTCGGATCGGCAGTCCAAAGATGATTCCAGAAAGAGGCGGCGTAAACAGCCCCGCAAATCATGCCGAGCGTCAGCAGGGGAAATCCCCAAAGCAGACCCAGATGATTTATCCGGTCGAGGTCGCCCAGCGACGGCAACAGCCGGCCCATTGAACCTAGTTTTTTGTGCTTCAGAAGGCTGTTCTGAATAATAAACATCGCTCCGGCGCAGGAGACAAGGACAAAGATCGCCTCGCCGGTGATCGCCAGCACAAGATGAAAGGTCATGAACCATCCCTGCCATGCGGTCGGCACCAGACTTTTTTCCGATCCCTGACCTGCCGCTGTGATCAAAAACAACAAAATGAACGGTGCAATGAAAGCGCCCAGTATCCTGGTTTTGGTTTTGAATTGCAAACCAAGGTAAATGCCGCTGATCGCCCAGGCATAAACCGACAGAAAGTGGCGCGAACCGAAATTAGCCCACCCGCCGGAATTAACGGCGGCCACAATCAGGTTCACGGTGAGAAAAAGAAAACCGGCCGCCAGAATCCAGGTCGATGCTTTCGCCAGGGCAACTTTTTTTACCAGCAGCGACAGCAGATACCCGGCCGTCGCCAATCCACAACATCCCAAAGCCAGCGTGAACATGATCTTTTCCGGACTAATCAAGGTGCACCTCCTCGCCGGTGACTTCACGGATGATTTCCTTTACCTTATTATTATCTTTCCGCCGGATGGCCTCCATTAAACCTTTAGTCATCAACTGCTCAAACCACACTTTGCCGACGCCGGCGTTCTTTTCCATCTTTTCCCGCAGCCCGCCAAGCAGTTTCAGCAGAATCCCATATTCTTCGCCGTAGGCGGCCTCGAGCTCTTCGCGCAGACACCGCGCGAGGGCGGGCGAACCGCCGCCGGTGCTGCAGGCAATAACCAGATCGCCTCTTTCGACGATAGAGGGCAGAATAAAATCACATTTCTGCGGATCATCAACGATGTTTACCGGAATCCCCAAACGCCGGGCGTCGCTGGATATCGCCTCATTAATTTTATCATTATCCGTCGCCCCGATAATCAATACCGCACCTTCAAGATGTTGGACATCATACCGGGCGGCGGCATGTTCTATTTTCCGGGCGGACTTCAAGGCAATCAGCTCCGGTGCAAGCTCGGGGCTTACGACCAAAACTTCAGCGCCGCTCTCGCAGAGTCTTTTTACTTTTCTGGCGGCGACATCACCGCCGCCGACCACCACGCATTTTTTACCCGCGATATCTAGGAAAATGGGATAATATTTCAAGATTTACCTTCCTGCCTGCGCCAGATTAAAATCAATCTGGACGCTAGCACGAAGGGGGGCAAAATTCAACTATTGTATCGATTTACGGACTGCTCTGCTTTTGCCTGCCTTCCGGACCTGCGCCGTCTCCGGCGCATGTTTTAACAAAATATTCCAGCAATGCGGGACGGCTCGCCAAATGCAGATGGACATAGCTTGCCAGCACCCGGCCTTTCTGAAAACCTTCCTCTTCCGGAACAACGGTCCGGCGTTTTTTAGCGCTGTAGACCGAACGCCAACCGTCGATTCCCTCGGAGCCTGCCAGGATTTGAGAGTAGTGAAACTCATGCCCCCTGGCCATGCTGCCCCTCTTTCCCCAGAGGGAATCCTCCTTCAGGAAGACTTCCGTGTAAGCCAGCGACTGGATGCGATGATGCATCCGGGTCTTCGCCGGCAGCACCCCGGTCATCGGGTAAACAGTTCCATCTGCTTTTTCCAGATTCCGGCAGAGGTACATGAGGCCGCCGCATTCGGCGTATACCGGCCGGCCGCTTTGGGCAAATTGTTTGACGGCAGCGCGCATCGCCGTATTTACCGACAAGTCGGCCGCCATTTCCTCGGGATAGCCGCCGCCGAAATAGAGAGCGTCAAGATCATCAGGTAAACAGCTGTCGCTTATGGGAGAAAAGCGGACAAGCTCGCAGCCGCGAAACTCCAGTTCATCAAAGAAATCCTGATAGTAAAAATGAAAGGCGCCATCATAGGCAACCCCCAAACGTGCCCTTTGGGGAATCGCCTGTTTTACTGGAACATTGGCGGTCAGATGCGGGGCCGTGCCGGCCAGTTGAAGAAGCTCTTCCCCCGACGCATATTGTTCGAAGACATTGGCCAGTTTTTCTAATAACTGCGGTGAGAGATTCTTCCCGTCGACCGTAATCGCTCCTGAATTCCGTCGGGGAAGTTTGGGCAACGCGCCCCAGGGAATTGCTGCTACGAGGGGTGGAAGCGAAGCGGTCTGCAATGCCTGCTTCAGGAGCAGCGCATGGTTTTCGGAGGAGCAGCGGTTGGCTATAACGCCGCCTATTTTAACTCTCCTGTCGAATGTAGCATAACCCTTCACTGTCGCAGCCAGACTTCTGGCCACTCCATGGGCATCGGCTGCAAGAACCACGGGAGCCTTCAGCCAGGCGGCAATTTCCGCCGTGCTTCCCTTCAGGCTGTTTATCCTGGCTCCATCGAAAAGCCCCATGACACCCTCGATCACCGCGATATCGGCATCGGCGGTGACGCGGGCGAACAGGTTTTCCACGTATTTATGTCCCATCATCCAGCCGTCAAGATTGTAGCAGGGTCTCCCCGAAGCGACGGCAAGGTATACAGGATCAAGAAAATCGGGGCCGACCTTAAAGGTCTGAACACGAAATCCCCGACGGCGAAGGGCGACTACGAGAGCAAGGGTGAGAGCGGTTTTGCCAAGGCCGCTGTGCGTTCCTCCAATGATGAGCCTGGGACAAGAAATTTTCACTTTTTAAATCCCATGCCTGTTTGCGCACTTTTCTTAAACCCGTTTTGCTTGCCCAGCGCTTCCACAACCGCCTCATAGACCGCCTTGCCCATTAGTCCGCCGATCCGGCTGTGGCCGCCGGGATAGGTAACCAGCGGCCCCGATGACCCCGAAACAATAATAATACCGTCGGTTCCTGTTCCTGTAGCCTGCGCATTTTTCGTGTAGGTGCTGGGGACATGAAGATCTTCCAGTGCGGCCGTCTTTGCTTCAGTTGCAGTTATGACGGCCCTTACCATACCGCCGTCGGTAACACGGGCATTGGTGAGCAGGACAATGTTGATCGTTCCCGGTTTGGATTCCTGAGACGCCGCCGGCGTACCCGAAGAGGGGTCTGCTTCCACGTAACGCCCTTCATCTACGCCGGTTCTGACGGCATTGCCTTTCGCCCCGGCAGTGACCAGGGCGGTGACAACAAAGGGATGATGTGTTTTTGTCACCACGGCCAGATTGTCCATATCAGCCGACGTGCCCATCATGGCCAGATTTTCCATGCCAAGCCCGCTGTTGTGCGCCGTTCTTTTGCGGATATCCTGCATATAAACTTTTGCACCTACTTTGTGACCCGGTTTTGGCTTCTCATCAATACAATTCCACAACCGGGGATGGGCGGAATGATTGGCGACGGCCTTTGTATACAGAACGCCGTCATTGGTGGAAAGGGTACGCCTCTCCTGGGGAAATTGAATCACAAGTGTTTTCTCCCAGAGGCCGTCCGGGTTGGATTTGACAACAGCCGCACGCGCCTTGAGATCCTGATGCAGAGCAATTTCTTCGGCTGCTGCAAAAGAAGGAATGAGAAAAATTGCCAGAAATAAAATTATTAGTTTCCTATTCATGAAGTATCCTCTTATTTGTGCTCCTGTTTTCTATGATCAGTGACCGCCAATCGATCGCGGCGGTGTTTTGCCGACACCGCCGCGATCCGGTTCCGCCGTATTAAAAAATCCACTTGGCCCCGCCAATGACTGATCTGCCCGGCATGGGATAGCCCAGAACATACTCGTATCCCCTGTCGAAAAGATTCTCGACGGAAAGCATCAATTCAATATTTTTGACCGGTCTGTAAGTACCCTTCAGACCGAAAACGGCGAATCCGCCTTTATTTATAACCCGACCGTAAGTCGCAGAAGTGGTGTTATAGTCGGTGACATCTTCATGGCCGACATAGTTGGCGATAAGCCTTGCATCCCATTTCTCCTGACCCGCTCTCAAACCGAAAGCGCCGGTCCATTTCGGCGTATAGGTAAGGGTTGTATCCGCCGCACCCTGATTCTCCTGTTTATACGTAAACTTATAAGTTATATTGGTAAACGGCTCTATAATTACCGGCCAGCCGAGGGCGGCCCCTATATCAAAGGAGGCGTTCAACTCAACACCCTGAATAGTTGCCCCGGGAATATTTTTGTAGGTGTACACCGCCCGTGCGGTGTCGTAGTAGCCGACTATCTTGTCGTCGAAGTCCGTGTAAAAATAGGCGCAGTCCGCTCGGAACGGCCCTTTCGAGTAGTCTAATCCGGCATCATAGGTGATGCTCTTTTCCGGATCCAGATTCGGATTGCCGACGTAATGCGTTCCCCAGGACATGTAATCCGCGGCGAGCTCCAGAGGCGCGGGAGCCCGGTAAGCCGTGCCGACATTGCCTTTCAAACTCAGATCATTGGTAATCTTATAGACGAGACCGCCCCGCGCCGTCACCTGGTCCAGATGCTCTTTTCTGGAGTCGGTGGAAAGTCCCTCCGTCGCCAGCATTTCATTTTCGAAGTAGTCATAGCGCAGACCGGCGCTGACAAGAAGTCTTTTATTAAGGAGGCTGAGTCTGGCTTCGGTAAACAATCCATAACTGTCATATTTGGAATCAGGGTAATAGGGCGCTCCCTCGTTGCTGCGGCCGACGGACTTTATTCTGTCCCACTGACCACCAATGATGATTCTGTGGTCGCCGATCGCGAAGTTCTTTTGCAGGTTCACCCCCTGGGTATAGATATTGGCGTCGTAAATCGAGGAATTTCCCGGTCCCGAGATCATGCCGCCGTGCGATACGTCGCTATTCTTGACATAGTAATACTTTGCGCTGAACGTCCCGGCTTTGTAATTGACATCGAAGCTGTTTCTCTCTTTGTCGGTATAGTTGTCAGGATCAGGATCGTATATGCCGCCTGAGTTTCCCATATCCCATCCTTTCCAGTGCTGATATCCGACGGACACATGATGGTCATCAAATAATTTATATCCCAGACGGGCGGAAACGGTCTCGTCATCGTAGCCCGAGTTGTTGATTGTACCATAATCCTTAGTTTTGTAGTCGTCGCGTGCAGACCTGCTGGCGGCGACATAATAATCAAAGCGATTCGTTTCCCCGTTTATTTCAGCCTGGGCTTTCCAGTAATTCCAGGAACCTAACTCGCCGCCCACGGAGGCGTGAAAACCGCCGCGTCCCTTCCTGGTTATAATGTTGATTACACCTCCCATGGCGGAAGAACCGTAGAGGACCGATGCCGGGCCTTTGACAATTTCTATTCTTTCCACGTTGTCGGTAGGTATCGCCGCAAGGTTTACTGTTCCGGCGTTGCTGCCGTTGACAAGAACGAGCACCCGGCTTTTCTCCGGGTTAAACATATCTGTCTGTAGTCCCCTCACTTCCACCATGCTGGCCAGACCGCCGTTATATTTCTGGACATGGCCGACTCCGGACTCGACTATAAGATCGGCTGCATTCTTCGCATTGGAGTTCTTGATATCCTCGGCGCTCATAATCTGCACCGCGGCGGAAACATCCCTTTTGCTTTCCTCGGTTTTTGTAGCCGTCACCACAATATCATCTATCTTGGCGATCTTTTTCTCTTCTTTCGGGGCGACGACAGACTCTTCGGCAAACGCGCTGATCGCCAGGCAGAAACATACGAACATTAAAAAAAAGGCCGAATATTTAATTGAGATTAAACAACTTTTCCTTCTCCTCTTCATTTTTTCTTTTTCCTCCCTCGGGAATAATTGGATATAATGCAAAGCAAGTGACCGATTTCCTCATAACGTCAAGAGCGGCATCTTTCTTTGCAGATTCGCGGCATGGATAGGTTTTCCGGCTTCGGGCTCGCATCTACTCGCCCGCCTTCCCATCCCGACGGCATTCCGTCATGAACAGTGGCTTGATATCGGGCTTTCGTTCCCTTCACGGCTGCGGGGCAGCGGGAGCATCTCACTCCTCTTCCCTGGATTCCTGCCGGCTCGCTGATGCAGTCACAAAATCTCTACATGTTATTTATGCCTTTGTTCACCTCCTTTCATTCCATTTCCCAATTCAGCGCTGTCCAAATGGAACAGGTATTTTCCCCCTAAAATTTTACCTGCAGACCGGCGCTGAACGAAATGCCTTCGTTGGGGTGCCCCAAGTGATTTTCATAGGCGACATCGAAAAGGTTGTCGATTTTGGCGTACACGTCGGCGGCGAATCCCTTGAACTTGAACGGCTGCGTTATTTTCACGTCAACCGTCGTATAAGCGTCAAGCTGCTGGGAAGGAAGATTTTCCACCTGGCTGTAGCGCTTGCCTTCATAGCGGAGACATCCCTCCAAAAGGGTTTTCGTGCCGGGAACCGTATATAGCATTTTTCCTTTCACCTTTATCGACGGTGTATAGGGAAGCTCCTTTCCGGTATCGCTGTTGTCGGAATCCTGCAGAATTACATTTATTTCCGTATTAAGATTCTTTCTCCAGACATATTTCCCCGTTAATTCAATGCCCTGCCGCTCAGCCCGGCGGATGTTGACAGGGCGGTATATCTTGAACGCGTCACGTGTCGCAGAGATCAGGTCCCTTGTATCCGCCCGGAAAAGCGTTGCCTGAATAGACTTATTCTCGCTGAAAGAGTATTCCAGAGACAGGTCGTAGGACCATATGCGTTCTTCCTGCAAATCGGGGTTGCCGCGGCTCTGATCGATAGAACCGTGGGTTGTCTGATAGAGCTGCTCAAACGTCGGTATGTTCACCGTGTAGCCGGCGCGCCCCTTGACAACACATTTAGGTGTAACAGTCCAACCCACACCGGTGGAGAAACCGGGCTGGAAACCAAAATCATCCGTTGTATCGCCGCGCAGTCCGACGGTTGTGTTTACGTCCCCGAAGCGGCGATCATATTGAGCGGAAAGGCTGTTGCGAAAACGGTCATGATCTCCCGTCAGCGTATGATCAAATCTGTTAACCTCCGACAGACCGTCCAATCTGAAATCCCAGACATTATTGTCCGGAGACCACATTGCATTGACCTTTATGCCGATCTTGTCGTCATTGAGCCGGTAAATCCCTCCACTTTGCGCTTCATCCCGGAGATATACCGTATCACCGTAAATACCCGCATCAACAATTCCTTTTTCACCCAGCGCGCTTTTATAGCGAACATCCAGTGCGCCTTTGCGGTAGCGTTGGCGGGCGTCCGGCGTCTCGTTGTCCGTAGGACCCGCCATACCGTATTCGGCCTCATAATAACGTCCGTTTACTTCATACCGGCTGCCTTCTTTTCCCGTCCGGTTCCAGGTCAGGCTTACCGATCCGTCGTTTCTGTCGCTGTTTATCCGCTTACCGTCTTTATGTTTGACGGCACCGGTCAGCAAAGCGCTGCCGCCCGCCGCCGGAAACTGTGTACTGGCGGATCCTTCAATCATTCCGTAGGAGCCGCCGCCAATCTTAACAGTGTTTTGCATCTGCTTTTTCCCCTCGGCCGGTTTCAGGTCACGCGTTACGATATTGATGGCGCCTTCGCTTGCTCCGGCTCCGAGCCAGACGGGAACGGGAGGTTTGAACACGGAGACGGATTCAACGCTGTCGATGGGGATGGTATTCAGATCGAGATTGCCGTGCTGATTGCTGTTCAGCGGTCGACCGTTGAGCAAAACGAGAATGCCTCCGGATTTTCCCGATCCGCGAATGGCAATGCGCGATCCGATGCCCGAAGTGGAATAGACTTCCACGCCGGAAATGGTTTTGAGCACTTCTTCGACATTCGGCAGATTGCGTTGAACAATTTCGGATCTGTTCACCATCTTTACATCCTGTGGATAATTTTTCGCATACTCTTCTATCTTTGCCGACGTCACAACAATTTCGTCCATTTTGTAAGAGGAACGACCGGTTTCATGGTCTTGCGCCCCCGCGAAGTTCACCGGCAGCCAGAACAGGATTAAAACAAGCGTCAAAATTCGTTGACAATTCATAGAAAACCATTCCTTTTATGTAAAAATTTATTTTTTCCGGAATCCAAGGGCGATTAATCCGATAAACGCCAGAAATCCCAGCAGAAACAGCCAGGGTATCGGTGCGGACGAAGCACTTGCCCCGATGCCGGATTCCGACATTTCAAAGCCTGCCACTGATTTGGTTTTACCGGCTGAATTTGTGTTTGGTTCCGGGGCCCGCTGGGAGAAAGCCTGCGTGTTGGATTTTTGGTTCGCTTTTGCATTCCCCTGACTCTGCGCCGACTGCGTCGTTGCCGTTTGTTTTATGGCTTTTTGAGCATTTGCAAAATCACTCTCCAGAGGATTCAACCCCGGAACAGACAGCAGTGTTGATGATGTAAACTTTGTCAACAGGGGGTTGTTGCAGGTATGATCGCAGCAGGCAAGCCCGACTTCCCGAACGCTCTGGGCATATTCGCGGGCCAGTGTTTCTTTAACGGCCGGCTCCGGCTTCCAGTAGGATTTTCTGACCGTTTCCAGCATGCGCGCCACCAGGGACTGGTAGGCGTGCATATTTTTTGCCTGCCGAAACAGGTTCTTCATATCCAGGCCATTCCTGTCCTGTACATAGGTTTCATACATTTCCTGCCATTTGGCGGCGTCAACAGCTTCCGGTACTGTTACCTGCCAGCCCCAGAGATGTTCGATAACCTTGTCGATGTACCTTGCCCCTCCGTAGCCTTCCTTCATCATGGCCTTGATCCACTCCGGATTCAGATACCTGGAGCGCATCTCCCGGCCCATGTTCTTTTCCAGCGTCTCCTGCACAGCCTTTTTCGGATTGGTCATGTTGGTGACAAAAACTTCCGGCGACTTGCCGTCCACCGCCCGGATGGCCATTGCCGTTCCACCCAGATACTGGTAGAAATCGTCGGTATCCAGCACGCCGATGGTATTGGTTGAACGGCTGTGTATGGCTATCTTGCTACCGGAAAGGGCGTTTTTGAACAGGGTGTCGCCCAGATCTTCACCGCCCTGTTTGCCTTTCTCGCTCCAGAAGCCCTGGCCATACATATGACTCATGCGCCGGAAGTAGACATCGATAACCTTTTTTTCGTTGGACCAGGAATTGGACGCGACAATAACATTATCCAATCCAGGGCCGTACGCACCCGACGGTTCGGTAAAGATGCGCACCGAGGCCATCCGTTTGGCCATTTCCTCGGATACTCCCTTTTTGATCAGCATTTTCTGCGTCTTCAGGGTGTTTTTTCTCACCAGGTTGTCCTGCTCGTCCTGATCACGCGCCATGGAGACGGCATTGTCCAGCAGATTCATCAACAGGGGGAAGACATCGCGGTAAAGTCCGGACGGCACCATAGTCACATCGATGCGCTGTCTGCCCAGTTCTTTGCGCGAAATGACTTCAACACCCTGCACCCTTCCCCGCTCGTCCCATTTGGGACGGATGCCCATCAGGTGCATGATCTGTGATTCCATTACCCCCTCATGCCTGATGCACTCGGTAGCCCAGAGAACGTAGGAAAGTTTGTCAGGATAGACGCCGTGGCGCTTGCGATAGTCTTCTATCAGCTCTTTGGCCAGTCCGGCGCCGGTTGCATAAGTGCCGGGAGAAGGCACATAAGCCGGATCAAAAGAATAGAAGTTCTTGCCGGTCGGCAGGGAATCCGGGTTTCTAATCGGATCGTTGCCTGTGCCTGCCGGGATATATCTGCCGTTCAGGGCGCTGATGAATGAATCCAGCTCGCGCGGCCCGCTGCGTTTTATGGCATCCGCCAGCTTCGCCACACGTTTTTCTCTTTCCTCATTGTTTAACCCCTTCTCAACCGAAATAATGGCTTCGGCTGTGCTGTTTATGTACTTTGCCTCCGGTGATTTGCCGAATGTATGCAGGCCGAAGGGTGTTATGGTTTCAGAGATCTCCTTGATATAATCATCCAGCATATCCACATCTTCGCTTGTGCTGACGGACTTAAGTTTCAGGTCAGCCAGCATGCCTCTTTGGGCGACGATTCTATTGATGTCCTCCAGTTTGCCGGCAGCCAGTTGGAGGGACTTTTCTTTGGCGCTGTTATAGTCGCTGATCAGCGCCGCCAGCTCTTTCAGGTCGCGGTTCATACCCGCCTTGTCGAACGGAGGAGTCATGTAGTCGACGATTACAGCCATACCGCGGCGTTTGGCCTGTATGCCTTCCCCCACATCATCTACAATGTAGGGATAGATGTTGGGAACATCCTGAATCAGCACTTCGGAAGGGTCTTCCTCGGTGAAGCCGACCTCCTTGCCGCCCATCCATTCATGGGTGCCGTGGGTGCCGATATGGGCGACGGCGTCAACCTTAAATTCTTTCTTCAGCCAGAGATAAAAAGCCACGTACTGGTGATGCGGCGTGATGTTCGGATCATGGTAGGCCTTCTGGATTGCCTGCTCCCAGGCCTTGGAAGGCTGAGGTGCAAGCAGTACGTTACCATAGCGAACCCCCGGAAGCACAAAAAACATCTTTCCGGACTTGTTGCGCCAGGTCATGATATAACTTTTTTCGGGTTCGCCCCAATCCTTTAACACGGATTTTCTGAATCCGGGCGGCAACTCGTAAAACCATTTTCTGTAGGTCTCCACCGGAAGCAGAACGGCCTTGCCGCTGCGCGCCAGTTGATCAATCTCGGCGGGCGCCCACTTGGCGATATTGCGGCCATAGTTGATGATATTCTCAAGGAGAATATTCTTGTCCAGTTCGCCAATGCCTGCATCATATCCTTCCGCCTTCATCCTGCTCAGTATTTCGTAGAGGCTTTCCGGCAGTACATTCAGATATGATGCCCCGATGCTCTGCTTCCCGGGCGGGTAGCTGTAGTAAATCAGCGCTATATGCTTATCGATGTTTTTTTTCTGCTGCAGATTGATCCATGCTTTAACTCGGTCAACCAGCCGATTGACGCGCTCGGGGATCGGTTCTACCGTGACGTACTCCAGGCCGGTTGGCTTGTCGAGCATCTTTTCACGGGAGGCGACCACCGTCGGCTGGATGATGCCGGCCAGTTCCGGCAGGCCGATCATGGAACTGCGCTCGAAGATATCCAGGCCGACGGGGGAACGTTCCCATTCCTCACGGGACTGAGACATCAGGGTAATGGCGTCGATTATGGGAACCCCGAGCCTGGAAAAGATGGGAATCGCGCGCTGCGGCGACATGCCCACTTTCAGCGATACACCGACAACAGCCTGCACCCTCGCCTTGCCGTTGGAGTCGATCAGGAAACGTTCCACGGCAACTTCGGAAGGGAAGCCGAAAACAGGCAGGACATTCATCCCTTCTTTTTCCAATTTGTCGATGATGGCGTCAACCAGCTGCATCTCGCCGGAATCCAGACTCGTTTTGAAAAAAGGTATGCCGATCCAGGGACCGGGACCGGATTTATAGACTTTGCGGTATTCCTCGAAACTGGTGACAACGCGGCGGCCGTCTCTCAGGTAATAACCGTGATGGGGAACAGCATGAGGTTCACGATAATCAACGTTCAGGGCACAGTCACGCTTCAGTAAGTAGAGCAGCATCTGGGTGATATTTTCGACGCCGCCTTCATTGTAGTAGCTGTTGATTTTTTCATCGTTGATCAGACCAAGCTCTTCATCATCCTTGCTGTACGAACCGCCGACGGCATAGACTTTCACCCCATTCTTTATCATTTCCATCAAGCGTGGTTTGAGGCTTTCCACCAGACGGCGATCCATGATATGAATGACGCCGATTCCTGAAGCCGTGTCCGGTTTGGCGTACTTTGCCAGGCTCTGCCTGATTTTGCCGGATGTCTTTCCGGTGATGACCTCGAAAGTAATATCGCCGCTCTGTCCGGGATATCTGCCCCGAATATTCTTGATGACCTCTATGGATGTTTTGGAATTGAAATCACCCATCATCAGGTAGACACCGGTCGGGGATGATGCAGCGTTGGAGGAGCCGGTTAAAATGAGCAGGACAGAGACAACTACTGTGACGCTGATTAAAGATAAGATGCGTTTGGAAATGCTATTCCGGCACATAAACTACCTTTCCATCTTTCAACTGATAGGCGGTCCCCAGTCTGGTTCCTTCGCCGCTCAGCCGTTTATCCGTAACTTTACGAACCTTGATTTCTTTTCCTTTTTTGACCAGCATTTCAATTTCGCCCTTCGCGTTCTTCTTGGTAATGGTCACTTCCGACTTCGGGTCGATCAGGTCGATCATGTTATAGGCCATAAACAGCGCAATCATCATACTCACGATGAAAACAATGCTGGCGTCAAAGAGATTCGCCACACCCGAAATAGGGTCCTCCAGGGGTTCGTCGTATTTGTCGAAACGCCGCCGTCTTTTAAGAAACTGCATCTTCCGGCTCCTCCTTTGTTTCCGGCAGCGACCGTCCGTTTGTTTCCCGTAAAAGAAGCTCTGTTGCGCATTCCAGTTCCCGCATATCAGCGCGAACCCATTTTTCCTTTACCAGAGCCATGAGGTATGCGATTACACTGCAGGCCAGACCGACAACAACTGTTGTAAAGGCCGTGACCATGCTGCCCGCCATTTTCGGCATGTCACCCTGGGCTAATGAAGAAAGGGAAATACCCATGGGGATCAATGTTCCCATGAGTCCCAGAGCCGGGCCGGTGCGAATGACAAAACGAATACGGTCCAGGGATTTGACGAGTTTCAATTCTTCCGCCTGCAGAATCCGTTCCGCCGTGATGTCCAGATGACGCTGATCGGAAGCCGTCCGAAAGGCCTCCTTAAGAACAATCAGATAATTTGTCAGCGGTGAAAATTGATTTCTTCTCCGGTCAATCCATTCCCGAAGAAAACCGCCAAAAGAAAGAAGCACCCAGAAAATTAATAAGACTAAGGCAACAACAACGGGATAGAGCAACATTGATGAAACGAGATAGAGAAATGTTTCCAATCCAGCCAAAATATTCATTTAACATTTTTTCCTTTCCATAAAAAAATAACCAGCGGCAACGGCAGCGGCCATTAAAAGCAAAACAAAAGCGGCGTCAGAATGAGCCGGAAAATAGTTTTTTTCAGCAAATGACGAATACATGCTCCTGGCTGCCTCAATTTTGGCGGGAAGCACCAGCGACGAAGCGAAATACAAACCGACGGCGATCATAACCAGCCCCAGCGATGTCTCCGGACTTTCCGTTTTCCCGGTGCGGGCGCAAAATACAAAGAACAACGATAAGACGGCGAAAACAGCACCCAAACCCAACCCTACAAGCAACGCCGGCAGCCGGATGGCGTTAAGCGCCGCCCAGGTGGAAAAAACCATTGCCGACAGGCACACAGGACAGGGAATAATTAAAAGAAGGGAAGACCCCCTTTTTATGCTTGGCTGTGCGGTACAGTCACTCTTTTCCATCCCCGTGCTTATGATCGCGTATATGCCCCAGGCCGTAAGTCCGGCCGCCATGAACCAGTGAAGATAAGGACCGCCGCTGAGAATCGGCGCAATCCGCTCCATGAATTGCTTGGAAAGCACAGCCATGCCGATGAAAAGCAACGCGTACATCGCCAGGGTAAAACCGATCCATTTGTTTTGAACCTGGCCGAAACCAAGACCAAAACCGACTTTCCCGGCAAATCCGGTCAGTGTAAAAAGCGTCCCCCCCGCCCACAAGGCCATATTTAAGTCCATTGCACTTCCTCCTTCGAAAACAGTAAATTTAATATTTAAGCGCTAAACTGAGAAACCAGGACCTTCCCGGCGCCGGAAAGGAAGAATAGTATTCCCGGTCCAGCAGATTAGATACGGAAAATGAAGCCTCAGCCCAGGAGACCGGTTTATAGGAAATTTTAGCATCGGCGGTAAAAAACGAGTCATAGGAGCCGTAGACATTGCTTACAGAATCAGAATTATCGTCGTTGCTGTACCTTTTCCCCATATAGCGGCCCAGAAGCGACACAGTCACCGGCCCCTTTTCCAAATCGCAACCGGCATTAAACATGATTCTGGGAATGTCCGTCATCTGCTTGCCCACAGACGACGGATTGGCGTCATTTTCCGTTATCCTTGAATCCGTGTAGGTAAAGTTGGCAAAGAGTCTGAGCCCCATGTCCAGCTTCTGCTGCGCCGACAACTCCACACCCCTGCTCCGCCCCTTGCCGGCGTTCACGGCGTCCTTTCGTGTAGAAGAAACCGTCTTGGTATAAATCATGTCGCTGATATAATTTTCAAAATACATCGCCGAGATGCTGGCCCCATTCCAGAGTTCCTGATCAATGCCGGCATTCCATGATGTCGATGTCTCCGGCTTCAAGTCAGGGTTGCTGTTGTAAGTCACTCCGGACTGCGTGGTCCAGGTTCTGTAGAGGTTATAAAGTGTCGGGGATCTAAACGCCCGTCCCAGTGAGGCGCGCAAAGTAGTTTGTTGGAAAGGTTTATATACCAGGGCGCCTTTCGGGCTGAACGACGAATCGCTGCGGCTGTCATAGGATTTAGGATATCCGGCTGTTCCGGACTGGTATACATATCCGTCGTAGGTTTTCCACCAATCCTGCCTGGCGCCGATGTAAGCGGTCAGATTGTCGGAAACTTGAATTTCATCCTGAGCAAAAAGAGCAAAAGTTTTTTCCTTGCCTTTTGCCTGGTAAGTGAGATCGGTTTTGCTGCTTTCATCCAGCCAATTGGTCAGATTGTTTTCCTGCGAATCAGACCAGCCGCCCTTGAACGTTCCTCCGACAGTGACGACATTGCGGCTTAAAATCGGGATGGTCACCTGCAGGTCGACGTTATATGAAGCCGTGGGCGAATCAGACAATTTTCCCGGACCGCCCGCGCGCGTTGCGCTGGAACTGGTCGGGGTAACATACCAGCGCTTTTCCTGGTCAAAATATCCCAGCGATAATTTAACACTAGCCCGCTCGAAAAGCTCCGTTTCCAAATCGACGCCGTAAACATTTCGAACACTGCCGCCCGCGCCGGAAAGGAAGGCGCCCTCCTTTACGGATCCATAAGACCAGATCTCCCCGCCCGCTGCATTCCTCAGATATGTTGCGGGCGACTCATTGCTGTAGTCATACGTTGATCTCCGGAAATGAAACATGAATTTGGTGGCTGGAGTAAAGTCGTAGCCAGCCTTAAACGCAATATTGTCGTTGCGCCAGCTTTCATCACCCTTGTCGCCGACCAGGTAGCGTTTGGCTCCGGTATTACTTGTGGTCTGCGACCAGCCGGTGATGCCGGCCGTCGGTTGATTGCTTTGAAGATTTAAAGTGGTGGGATAGCCGTTGGTCTGAGTATAATCATAACTTACAAACAAACGCAGTTTGTCGTATAGTTTGTCGCCGCCGCCTGCGTAAAAGGTGACTAAATCTTTTTCCGCTTCACCCCTGTGCCAGGATGTGCCGTAGCCGCTTTTGATTGTAGCTTCTCTTTTTTCCGGCATCCTGGTAAAAATGTTGACAACGCCGCCCATCGCGCTGCCGCCGTAAAGACTGGAAAAAGCTCCTTTGACGACTTCGATTTTATCGACGTCATAAACGGCGACGCCTGTCAGGTCGATGCCGCCCGAATAGGGGCTGTTGACGGAAATACCGTCAATCATCACCAGAGTTCTGGACTGTCCGGGAATGCCGCCTACTGCTATCGAGGACATGGTGTCCCGAATACCCGCACGATTGGCAATGACGCCGGGAGTAGCATTCAGCGCCTGGTCGATGCTGGAAATAAATCGCTTCTCCACATCTTTTTTTGTAACCACATTTACGCTTCCCGGCGCTACATCCAGATCTTTTTCCGTGCGGGTTGCAGTGATCACAATATCTTCAAGTTTTGTTACGCTCTTTTCCTTTTTCTCGGATTCGGGACTATTTTTTTCTTCGGCAAAAGTGTTTGAAGAAAATAAAATCAATAAAACCAGAAGCAAAAATCTCGGAAGCATTCATCCCCCCATTGCTTTACACGCCACCCCCTTTCTGCTATAAAGACGACAAAGAGGTGATGTTCAGTCGAACGTTACCCTTTCGAGGCAGGGAATCCTCGGCCAAAGGTGCTTCCCTGCCTCCCTAAGTTAGTCATCTGTTCATCAATTTCGAATTACTTCTTTTTCTCCGTCTGAACCGCAACTTTTTGGAAACCGCGGCAGTTCAACAAATCCAGTACGTCAATAAATGACTGCAGCCGGATATAAGAATCCGCCCGAACCAGGATCGGCGTTTCCCGATCAAGTTTATGCAGCGCTGTACCCAGTTCCTCCAGCAGCACCGGTGATGTATTGAAAAAGATGTTTCCGTTTTGATCGATGGTGATGGTCTGTTGTTTTAAGATCGCCTGGCTGCCGGCCTGCGACGCTTTCGGCAGGGACACGGAAATCATTCCCGTGGCGATAAAGGTGGATGTTGTCAGAACGATGGTAAACAGAACGAGCATGACATCGACAAGCGGAATGACGTTGATATAGTCAAACTCCTTATCTTTCATGCTCCACCTCCCACTTGACCAGAATACCCTTTACTTTCCGCAGCAGCAGGTTGTAGAAAATGATCGATGGTATGGCCACCAGCAGCCCCGCCGCGGTGGCTTTGAGCGCCATGGACAACCCGATCATTATTTTGCTGGTGTCGATAAAACCCTGCGTTCCCATGGTGTAAAACGTAAACATGATGCCCAGTACGGTACCCAATAAACCGATGTAGGGCGCATTGCTCCCGATGGTGGCGACTAAATGAATTCCTTTGGTCAGTTCATATTCCAGCAAACGCTTGTCCGGAAACTGCTGCGTTTGAACTTTTCTGAAAGTGAGATATCTTTCAATTACAATCGATAAAGCGGCAATGCTCATTATTCCCAGAAGCCCTAAAATACCATAATCAATGATCAAACCCAGATAGGCCATAATTTTTACCTCAAAATTAAAATTTTCATTATTCTGACAACAGGTGGAAACGAATGTTGATGATTGCCCGGGAAGCAACGCTCTGGCCGTGTCTGCGCGCCGGCGCAAAGGTGGACTTTTTTACAGCCTCCACAGCCGCTTCCGTAAAACCATAAGCAGCGGGCTCGACAACTGCTACATCCCGCAGTTTTCCTGCCTGATCGATGAATAATTTCAGCACAACTTTTCCCTCGCGGCCCAGGCGCCGTGCACGATGCGGATATAACGGCAATTCCCGGTGAAGAAAGCGCGGGGCATCGACCTCGCCAAACTTCGTGTCCAAAACTCCCGAGTTTGTCGTCTTGTCGCCTGTCGGTGCGGCGGATGCAGCCGAAGCAGCGCTCATAACGTTTGTGCTTGCCGGCGGCAGCTGTGATTCTTGCGCGAGGACGGGGGGCACATTATCCGGCTGCTGCGGAGCAATAACGTCTGTATTACGCTGGGTCGGCTGCATCGGTGGCTTTTGTGTCCGGGGGCGTCGAATTTCGCGGTGTGTCGTAGCTGCTTGGACCGGAGCGGGCGAGGAGGCAATTGATTGCTCTTCCTGGAACTGGTCAAAACGTATGTGGAAAGTCTGGACATCCAGCAGGGGAAAGGCTGAAAGCATAAAGAAGACCGACATGAAACCGGCATGAACCGTCAACGATGACATAATACTGATCCAGTTTTTCCGGTTCGCCAACATGATTTCTTCTTTCATATACGATCCCTTCCCGGACGTCTTCTTCCATTGAAGGACATCCTTTCCAAAAAAAATCCCCGATCACTTGTCATGATCGGGGATTAACGTTTTTATAATCCGGCAAACACACTACCGTGCCCTCTTTGCCATCGAAGCTGCACGGAACTTGTCTTGGCAGGTCTCCTGACTCGCAGGTCATCCTACTACCCATTCCTTCCCATTATAATCTAACAGTGGTTTCCTTCTCAGAAGTATTCTCTGAAATACTCTGAAAAGCATGGGTGTCGTCGCTGCTTACAGTGGCGGGTCCGTTCCCGAATTGCACGGGATTCCCTATTATGCCCCTTTTGGCGGGGCACCAAAACAACATCAATAAACTTTAAAAGAACTGTCTGTCGAGCCTTTTGGGGTCTATATAAAAAAAGCGGATGATTGTCAAGAAGGATGTAATAAAAAAAACCATTATTGACAAAGAGGGAAACATAGGATAAGCAGCACGACCATAGGTTGCTCGTAAGGGCGGCAGCTGGTTCTAAATCAAAGTATTATCTTTGTAGACTCAACATAATTATTTGGTTTAGACGTGCTGCAAGGGAAGACGGTGCAAGTCCGTCGTGGATCCGCCGCTGTAACCGGGGACAAATGCCGCAATAAGTCACTGTTTTATAAATGGGAAGACGCGGTAATTTGGTTGATCCGGAAGCCAGAAGACCTGCCTATGGATATGATGCAGGATAAGACTATTAAGGAAAATAGTAATGCATCGTTAATAAAGGATGAAATACGGCATCCCCGAACCTTTCCAGGTTCGGGGATTTTTGCATTCAGGGATAAATTACGGACGGGAAATCGTCATGATTTAATAGAGAGCTATGGCCGTCTTATTCAAAAGGAAGAAGGAGAAATATGAAAGAGGAAAGAGGAACACTTATGAGCCGCTTTATGGAAAAACCAATGAGCGGCGATGACATAGAAAGAATTTCCTTCGAAATCATCGACAGGGAAGCCCCGGCGCATCAATTATCTTCTGACGAATGGCAGGTGGCTCGCCGCATGATTCACACAACCGGCGACTTTACCATCATTGATGATGTCCGGTTTTCTCCTCAGGCCGTCAGTTCCGCCATCGAAGCTTTGAAAAATGGCAAGCCCATTTATACGGATACAAACATGATCCGGGCCGGCATTTCTCTGGCCAGGCTGACCGCGATCAACCCTGCTTACAATCCTGATACTATCCACTGCCATATTGCCGATCAGGACATAGCAGCTGAGGCAAAACAAAGCGGGCTTCCCCGATCTCTTTTGTCAGTGCGCAAAGCCGCACCCCTGCTGGAAGGCGCAATTATACTCTTCGGTAATGCCCCCGTAGGTCTTATGGAGCTCAACCGGATGATTATTGAAGAGGGACTTAAACCGGCTCTGGTCGTAGCTGCGCCGGTCGGTTTCGTCCACGTCACGGAAAGCAAGGAGGAGACCATGGGGCTGGGCATACCCTACATCGCCCTCAGGGGCCGACGCGGCGGAAGCGCCATTGCGGTAAGTATTCTGCATGCCCTCGCATCATTGGCCGCAAAGAAAGTGGAATCAAAGACAGCAAAGGCAATTCCCCGGCAAGCAAACCAGGCCGTCATCCTCATGGGCCATGGCAGCCGGGTACCGGGTGCCGACAGCGGCATGGAGCAGGTCGCCTGCAGTATTCGAGAAAGGCTGCAGGGAGTGATGGTCGAAACATGCAGCATGTCTATGCTGGGCCCGCGCTTTGGTGAGGTTTTCGAGAAATGTGTCAGCAGAGGGGCTGATAAAGTCATCGTCATCCCGTATTTCCTCCATTTCGGCGCGCATATGCAGGAAGACATCCCGGCGATACTTCTCGAGAAGGCGCTACAGTTTCCCAATGTAAATCTTATCATGGGAAATCATCTCGGCTTTGATGAAAAGCTGACGGATCTGGTGATAAAACGGATCGGCGAGTCGGAAGGGCTTGAGGATATAAGAGCGAAATACATCAATTAACAACCGGTATCATAAGAGCGGCAAAATCCTGGGAATACGGGGAAACAGAATAATGAAATCCGTGAAGAAAAATATTTTTATTGCTTTGATCTGCTGCGGTCTTCTGCTGTCGGCGGATGCCGTCTATGCCATGCACATTGCCGAAGGCATATTGCCGCTTCGCTGGGCGGCCCTCTGGTTTGCCGTCGCCATTCCATTTGTGGCGTATGGGTTGTACAGTCTGAACAAACGCTCCCGCGACGATCTTTCTTTTAAGCCGCTGGTCGGGCTGATGGCGGCGGTTATCTTTATCATTTCCTGCATGCCTATTCCCGTCCCCTTTGCGGGGACATGTTCACATCCCTGTGGAACCGGTATTTCCGGAATCCTCGTCGGCCCGGCCGTCAGCATCGTAATTGCGACCGTGGCACTTCTCATCCAGGCAATCTTTCTTGCCCACGGTGGATTAAGCACGCTTGGCGCCGATATCGTCTCCATGGGCGTGATGGGGTCTTTTACCGGTTATTTTGTTTTCCGACTATTACGAACTGTCAAAATGAACATAGCTGTGTCCGGGTTTATGGCCGGGTTATTTGCCGACTGGGCTACGTACCTGACGACGTCGGTAGAGCTGGCTTCCGGCATCAAAGGAGATGCGTCTTTCCTACCTCTCTTTGGGAAAATAATGATTGCCTTTATTCCCACGCAGCTGCCTTTGGGGATTCTCGAAGGGGCCATGACGGCAGGAATGGTTGTTCTTCTTTATAAGAAAAGACCGGATCTTCTGGTCAAGATGCGGGTAATCAAGCCGGGAGAGGCAGCGATGCAGAAACATGGAGTAACAGCTTTACTCATTTCTCTCTGCATAGCAGGCACAGTGTTATCATCGGCAATTCCTGCCGATGCAGCCAAGTGGAGCGGTGTTGATGAAGCTGTTATCGAAAAAGTGGCCAGGGAGCAGGGCAGGGAGGCTGGAGAACCACTCATCGATATGGAGCAGGGCGATGTCGGACTCTTCCTCTTTCTTATCGCCGGTGCTTTAGGCGGATTTGCTGCAGGATATTACTGGCGATCATTACTCGCTGAAAAGGCGCAGCCTTTAGATGCCGGGAAAGACATGATGCCGGAAGAAAAGAAATGATACTTTCTGATTATATCCACAACGGAAATCACTGGCTCTCCCGCCTGGATGCCAGAGTCAAAATCATCTCGGCCATCGTCCTTCTCGTTATGGTCCTCACTTACGAGGGGATAAGCTTTCCTGTCTTTCTTTTTCTTTGCGGAGTGGGGCTGTGCGTCGATATGAAGGTTCATCCCCGGGCACTTTTTATCAGGTATGCGGAGCCATTCTTTATCGTTGCAGTGCTTCTTGTCCTTAAGATCTTTTGCACGGGAAAAACTCCGCTCTTTTCCTTTGAATTGGCGGGAATGTCTGTCACGGGTTTTCGGGAAGGTTTGCTGGAGGGGGTACGTCTGGGATGCAGAATAATGGGGGCCGTGACGATTGTAGCCGTCCTGGGATTTTCAACCCCTTTCAACCAGTTTATGGCGGGACTTTCCTGGATGAAGATACCTCGCGGATTTATCGAAATTTCTCTGTTTGCCTACCGTTATATCTTCATGCTCTTCGAGGACGCTATGGTCATTTACAGCGCTCAGAAAAACAGGCTCGGCTATTCTACAATTAAACGGGGCTTCAACTCGTTCGGAATCCTCGCCGGGGCGCTTGTTATCAAAGCATTTGATCAAAGTCAGAAGACGACCGTTGCCATGACGCAGCGGGGGTACGACGGCATTATGCCCAACCTGGAGCATAAGCCCTTTAAACCTTCGGAAATAGGAGGAGTTTTATCGTTGATCATTGTTATGGGGATCCTATGGAAGATATGGTAGTCAGGCTGGCTGTGAGGATAAATTCTTTTGTCTATGCCGACGGAACAAGGGCTATGAACAAAATCAACCTCGATATCCGCAAAGGAGAATTCGCCGGGATTCTGGGATCCAACGGTTCAGGAAAAACAACTCTTCTCAAGATCATGGACGGACTTATCAAAGATTTCCAGGGAACCGTTCACCTTGACGGTCGGGATGTGCAAAAACTTTCGCCGAAGGAGATTTTCAGCAAAGCAGGTCTTATCTTTCAGAGTCCCGACGAACAACTCTTTGCGGGGAGTGTTTCAGAAGACGTAGCCTTTGGTCCTCTTAACATGGGTCTCAAAGGCAAAGAGGTTGCCAGAAGGGTCAAAGAAGCTCTTGATGACGTGGAGCTGGCGGGATACGAAGCAAAATCGATACATAACCTGAGCTACGGTCAGAAGAAACGGGTCTGCATCGCCGGCCTGCTGGCCATGGGCCATGAAATAATCCTCCTCGATGAACCAACAGCCGGTCTCGATCCCATGGGGGAATATCGGATGATGAGCCTGCTGAAAAAACTGAACACGGAAAAGCAAGTCACCATCGTCATGGCGACCCATAGCGTGGATTTGGTGCCCGTCTTCCTTGATAAACTCTATATTCTCAGTAAAGGTTCCATCGTCAGAGGCGGCACGCCCGAAGAAGTCTTTTCCGCTCCCGACGACATGGCTGATGTCAGGCTGCGCCTGCCTCAGATCGCTGAACTGATCTATAGGCTGAAGCATGAAGATAAAATGGCCTTTGAAAAGATACCTCTTACCATCGGTGAGGCGCGCCGCGAAATCATGCGTATAACTTCAGGAACAGGCTGAGGGCTGAAGAAAAAGAGGGAAATAAAAAACAGGCGCCGAAGGCCACTAAATAACCTTCAGCCTTCGGTCTTCAGCCTAAACACAAAGAGTAAAATGGCAACGGATATAAAGAACAACAACATTTACAAGAGGTAGAAGCCAAGATGGCGTCAAAGACTAAAACGCTTCGCTCCGGTTTCACGACAGGAGCCTGTGCCGCGGCGGCGGCTAAGGCGGCCATGACGGTCATGCTTGGCAACGAGGCGCCGGCGAAGGTTACTCTCGCGCTACCCGGCGGTGAAGAAGTTTTTATACCTGTTGCCGTTGCAGAATTCGGCAAAGAAAGCGCCCGGGCAGTGGTTGTGAAAGACGCAGGCGATGATCCCGACATTACCAACGGCATCGCCATCTCGGTATCTCTGGCCTGGTCGGAAGGCAACGATGTCTGCTTTATTGCCGGAGAAGGCGTGGGAACGGTAACGAAGCCGGGCCTTTCCGTATTGCCCGGTGAGCCTGCAATAAATCCGGTGCCGCGGCGGATGATATCCGATGCGGTGAGATCAATGACGGATCGGGGTGTCACTGTTACCATATCCATACCCGGTGGAGAAGAGCTGGCAAAGCGTACCTTCAATCCCCGTCTGGGCATAACAGGAGGGCTTTCCATAATCGGCACAACCGGCCGCGTACGTCCCTTCAGTTGCTCCGCCATACGGGAATCAATTCGGTCTGTTATTGAAGTCACCGCCGCGGGCGGTTTCACCAGACCCGTTGTCGTACCCGGTCACATCGGTGCTCGTTCAGCCCGAGCGTTACTGCGTGTTCGGGAAGAAGACATCATCGAGGTGAGCAATGAATGGGGCTTTGCTCTTGATGCAATAAAAGAGCACGCCTTCGAAGTAATTCTCGTTCTGGGGCATCCGGGAAAACTGGCAAAGCTCATTCAGGGACAATGGGACACCCATTCGTCGCGTTCCCCAAGCGCCTTGCCTTATGTGGCAACCATGGCCGGGAGCTTAACAGGCCTTGGGTACATGGATATTCCCACCGTAGAAGGTGTCTTTGGCGCACTGTCGGAGAAGAACAAAAGACTTCTCGGTGATGAACTTGCCGCAAACATCGGTGAAGCAGTCGAGGAGAGACTGGAGGGGAAAATACCCGTGGCGGTAGTTCTTATCGACATGAAAACAAATCTGCTGGGACAGAAAGGAGATCTGACGCCATGGCAATGAAAGCGAATCCCATCAGGATCGTCGGCTGCGGCCCCGGTTCATTGGAATACGTAACACCTTTGGCTTATAAAATTGCTCATGAAGCCGACGTTCTGGTCGGAGCTCAAAGGCTGCTCGACCTGTTTCCGCAAACAGCGGCGCATTATGTCCCTGTTTCATCCCCCATCGAAGGACTTCTTGATCAACTGGAAAAAATATCTCCGGCGAAAAGAATCGTCATCCTTGTTACCGGCGATCCCGGACTTCTCAGCCTGGCCAGACTGGTGATTGCGCGTTTCGGAAGAGACGCCTGCCGGGTTGTCGCCGGCGTCAGTTCCCTGCAGGTGGCGTTCGCGGCACTGGGCCTCGACTGGCATGACGCCGTTGTTGTCGACGCCCACGGTGATCTGCCGCAACTGGACGATGACGCCGTTGTTAATGCCGGAAAGATAGCCGTGTATGCGGGCAAAAAAGAATCATTTGCGTGGATGGCCTCTCTGGCCCGTTTGCTCGGTTCAGGATACCGCGTTTTCCTTTGTGCAGATCTTACTCTTCCCGGTGAAACTGTCCGGGAGATTACTGTGGATAACCTTCTTGAAGAAGGCCATCCCTCATTATCCGTTGTGATTTTCGTTAAAAAGGAGCTTATGGAATGAAAACTGGAACGCTCTACGGTATTGGCGTAGGACCCGGCGACCCGGAACTTGTTACCGTCAAAGCGGCGCGGATCCTTTCATCCTGCGGGCATGTATTTGTGCCCAAAGCCAGGATCAAGGCGGAAAGCGTGGCTCTGACCATCGCCCGTCGCTACATCAGTAAAAATGCCCGGATCCACGAATTGACTTTTCCCATGACGAAAGACTCCGCTGAACTTGCCCGCCGCTGGAAAGATAACGGCCGTGAGGTGGCATCAATCCTGAGCAGCGGTGAGGACGCGGCTTTTCTGACACTGGGTGATCTCTTCCTTTACTCCACCTATATCTATCTCTTGAAGGAGCTGAAAAAGCTGATGCCTCAGGCGGAGATTGTCTCCGTTCCCGGCGTTACCGCTTTCAGCCTCGCCTCGGCCCTCACAGCCTTTCCCGTAGGCGAAGGAAGCGAACCCATCATGGTTATACCCGCAGCGGTGACTGATATAAATGTTATCCGCGAGGCTTTTACAAAACCGGGAACTGTAATTCTCATGAAAATCGACAAGAGGCTACCGGAGATTATCAACATCATGGAAGAGACCGGAGTTATCGAAAGGGCCGTTATGGTGAGCCGCGCGGGCATGGAAGATCAGCGGATTGAAACAAACCTTCGAGTACTCCAGAATTGTGAACCACAAACAGGCTACCTTTCAATTATTCTTATTCACACCTCAAAAGGAGAGCAACAATGAAGGTAATTTTCGTCGGCGCCGGGCCGGGCAATCCCGATCTGTTGACCGTAAAAGCAAAGACCACTCTGGAGAACTGCCGCATCATTATTTACGCCGGATCGCTGGTGAGTCCGGCGGTTATGGCCGTTGTACCCGATAACGCCGAACGCTACGATTCGGCGGGGATGAACCTTGAAGAGATTATCGCTGTCTGCAGCCGGGCAAAGGAACGGGACATCGATGTGGTTCGTCTCCATTCCGGCGATCCCTCTGTCTACGGTGCGACAAGAGAGCAGATGAATGAGTTGGACAATCTCGAAATCTCCTACGAGGTAGTACCGGGAGTGAGCGCCTTTCAGGCGGCTGCGGCGGCGCTTTCCACAGAGCTTACGGCGCCGGAGGTATCCCAGACAATCATCCTGACCCGCACGTCAGGCCGTACCCCGCTTCCTCAAGAGCAGGAGCTGGCCGAGCTGGCCCGCTCGAAGGCGACGCTGTGCATATACCTTTCCGGCAGGAATGTAGAAAAAACCATCGAGAAGCTGGTTCCCCATTACGGTATCGATTGCCCGGCCGCCGTCATCTATCACGTCTCCTGGCCGGATGAAAAGATAGTCCGGGGAACTTTGGGCGACATTGTTAAAAAGGTGGAAGAAGCTGCTCTGGGGCAAACATCCATCATCCTGGCGGGGCATGCCCTCTCCAGGGATATACCGGTATCAAAGCTCTACGATGCGAAGTTCAGCCATGAATTTAGAAAAGGCACGGAGGCAATATAATGAAAACAGCCCTGGTGACTTTATCCGCCGAAGGCGCACAGGTCATAAGACAACTGGCTTCGGGCTTTCCCCAGGCAAATCTTTTTGTTCATCAAAGCATCCATATGGACATAGATGCATTGCGTTTCAAGAGCATTGTTGAGCTTACCGCGGCGATCTTCAATCAATATCAAGCTCTCATCTATGTGGCGCCCGCCGGTGTTGTTGTGCGCGCCATCGCCCCCCATGTGAAGAGCAAGTATACTGATCCGGCTGTTGTCGTTGTCGACGCCATGGGCCGTTTCGCTGTAAGTCTTCTTTCCGGCCATGAAGGGGGAGCCAATGAAATCGCGCTCCAGGCAGCCAATGCCATCGGTGCGGAACCGGTAATTACAACAACGACGGAGGCGCTCAAGTCGCTCATCGTCGGCGTCGGTTGCCGCCGGGGAGCGAAAGCTGAAGAGATTATCGAAGCAATAAAAAAAGCGCTGTCGGAAATAAAGGCCGATCCGGAAGAGGTAAGGCTCCTTGCTTCCGCCGACATTAAGGCTCAGGAAGAGGGGCTTATCGAGGCTGCCGTTCGTCTGGGAATTCCTCTTCGCCTCATCACTTCCGAGGAAATCAGAGAGGCCAAAAAGGTCTTCGCCGGTTCGGAGCTTGCACAGAAAAAAGTGGGCCTGCCGGCTGTGGCGGAACCGGCGGCACTTCTTGCGGGAAAGCATACGAGACTAATTCTGGAGAGGATAATATGGAAAAGCATAACAGTGGCAATAGCGCGGGAAAACTTTACGTAGTCGGCATCGGCCCCGGCGGTCCGGAAGACCGGACCAGACGGGCGGAAAAGGCGATTACTGAAAGCAATGTCGTGGCCGGTTATAAAATGTATCTCGACCTCATCAAAGATCTAACGGAAGGGAAAGAGATAATTTCTTCCGGCATGACCCGGGAGGTGGAACGCTGCCGCGCCGCGCTCGAAAGCGCCGCACAAGGTAATGTGGTAGCTCTCGTCTCCTCGGGAGATGCCGGTATTTACGGCATGGCGGGCCTGGCCCTCGAACTGAACCATGCATTGGAGTTCCATGTGCCCATCGAAACAATACCCGGCGTGACATCGGCCACAGCTGCAGCCGCAAGAATAGGGTCACCGCTGATGCTCGATTTTGCCGTCATCAGCCTGAGCGACCTGCTCCTATCCTGGGAAACAATCCGGAAAAGGATCGAAGCCGTAGCCGGGGCTGATCTTGTTATTGCCCTTTATAACCCAAAAAGTAAAAAAAGGACTTTGCATTTGAAAGAGGCTGTGGCCATTCTTTTAAATTGTCGTCCCGGTTCCACGCCGGTCGGCATTGTGACCGACGCAGGGCGCCCCGGTGAAAAAATTGTCCTGGCGAGCCTCGATAAACTTCTGGAAGTAGATATAAATATGACAAGCATTATCATAGTCGGAAACAGTACTTCCAAAATTATTGACGGAAAATTCATTACCCCCAGGGGTTACCGGATATGATATTGCTCATGGGAGGTACAAGTGAAACCTCTCTCATCTCCGTCAGTCTTGCCCGCGCCGGATACCGCGTTCTGGTTTCCTGCGCCACGCAGATTGACCTGGACGTCGGCTCTCATTCGAATATCACCCTGCGCAGAGGTCCAATGGATGCCGATGAAATTTATGCACTCGTCAAAGCCCGGGGAATAGCGCTTCTTGTGGATGCCGCTCATCCTTATGCCGCCGGCGCCCACGCCGCAGCCCGCGAAGCCGCCCGGATCGCGGCCATACCTTATCTTGCTTATGTACGTCCGGCCGACACCCCTTATACAGAAGCCGGAATTATCTACGCCGCCGATCATCACGAGGCGGCGAAGGCGGCCTTCGCCGCCAATAAACCCGTACTTCTCACGACAGGTTCCAGAAACCTCGCGCCTTACGCCCGCGAGGCGGAGAAAACCAACATTCCGCTTATCGTCCGGGTTCTGCCGGAAAAGTCGTCCATGGAAGCCTGCCAGGCCGCGGGCATCCCGGAAGACCACATCATCGCCGCACGGGGCCCTTTTTCTCTTGAGGAAAACCGTGACGCCATCAGAAGATTCGCCGTCGGCGTCCTCGTCACCAAGGACAGCGGGCAAGCGGGAGGAGTAAGGGAAAAGATGGAAGCCGCCCGCCGGGAAGGCTGCACCGTCGTTGTCGTCCAGCGGCCCGTAGCTCCGTCAGCCCCTTCCTTTTCAGATTCATCGCTCCTTCTGGAGCACATAATAAGCATACACCCCGCTTGAAAAATTAACCAAAAGAGGATATATCTTTAATAAATCAGCTTGGGAAAGCAGATTTTCAATTAACTTCCTAATATTACAGGTGTATCCATGACAGAAAGAGAACCGGAAAAATGGTTGAAAGTTGAAATAGCGGCGAGTGCGGAATTAGTGGATGCACTGGGAAATTTCCTGACGGAAACAGGCGCCCAGGGCGTATTTCAGGAAACTCTGGAACCTCCGTTTGCGGAGGATTTTGCGGAAGTATCGGCCTGGGAAACAATAAAAGCTTACTTTCCCCATGATGTGCGCTGCGAAAAACGAATCTCCGCCATACAAAAATACCTGGCGAGCTTAAAAGAAGTATTTCCCGATCTTCCGGCGCCGGTTTTGGAAACGGAAATCATCAGCGATCCGGATTGGGGCGAACAGTGGAAAAAATATTTCAAGCCGATTCGCGTCAGCAGCAATATTATCGTCAAACCTACCTGGGAAAGATATACGCCGTCAAGCCGTGACATCGTTATCGAAATCGATCCCGGTATGGCTTTCGGAACCGGTCAGCACGCATCCACCAGGATGTGCATCGAAGCACTGGAAGACATCATCATGAAAGACCGTAAAATTGCCGAGTGGAAAGTTCTCGATGTGGGTTGCGGCACGGGAATTCTGGGGATCACCGCAGCAAAACTCGGCGCCGGCGATGTCATCTGTCTGGATATCGATAAAAAGGCAACGGAAATCGCCGGGGAAAACGCCGCGATTAATCTGGTCTCCGACCGACTGCATATTGTTAGTAAAGATGCAGCGGCGATCAAGGAAAAAAGAAATTTAATAATCGCCAATTTGACCTCCAAACTGTTGTTAAAACTGCGTCATCACCTGACGCAGTTGCTTGAACCGGAAGGTTATCTGATCATTTCCGGCATAATCGAACAGGACGCCAAAGAGATCGAAGAGAATTTTTCAGAAGCGCCGCTGATTCTAAACAGAGTCATCACCGAAAAAGAATGGGTCTGCTACGTATTCAAAAAAGCGGCATCCATCGCCTAGTTTACGGGGAAATTTTTATTCCATAATAGACTATTTTGTCACCGAAGGGGTAAGCCCAACATTGACCATTCCCAGAATTTACAGTCCTGTTGCCCTCGAAAAAGGAAAACTTTGCGTACTGGGACAGGACAACTACAAATATTTAAAGCAGGTTTTGCGTCTGGAGCCGGGAGATCGCATCAACGTCTTTGACGGTTTTGGCCATGAATTTGCCGCGACAATTAAAAGCTTTACCGCCAACAGTGTTGCCGCGGAACTGGGAGATGAAGTACAAACATCCGGCAGGGAAATTAAAATCACTCTGGGGCAGGCTCTTCCTAAAGCGGGTAAAATGGATGTAATTGTGCGCACAGCCGCAGAACTGGGTGCGGATTTGATCATACCCTTTACCGCTGAGCGCTCGGTAAGCCGCATCGCCCTTGAGAAAAATCCGCTGAAAACCACCCGCTGGCAAAAGATCGCCCGTGAAGCCGCCCGCTGCTCGCGCAGTGCACAAATAACGCAGGTATTGCCTGTTGCCTCTTATGAAAAAATGCTTGCCTGTGCAGACGGGCAGGACCTCAAAATGATTTTCTGGGAGGAAGAAGATCAAAAAAGCATTAAGGATATTCTTACCGATCAGACATGGGAAAATGCCGGAGACGTCTTTATTATCGTCGGGCCGGAAGGGGGCTTGTCCAGTAATGAAATTGCCAGGGCAAGGGAAGCCGGTTTCATTTCCGTGAGTCTGGGCAAACAAATTCTTAAGGTAGAAACAGCGGCAATGGCAATAATTTCCATAATCCAGTACGAAAAAGGAATCTTCAGCATTACTTCCAGGAGAAAAAATGACTGTCTATAGATTTGCCGGTTTCTGGCGACGCTTCGTAGCCTTCACTGTCGATACGATCATCATTAACATTGTTTTTTCTTTTTTGGGAGTGATTGTGGCGACCGCATTTATCATGGGTTCAATGTCGGTCGACAATCTCGCCTGGATCGCTGAAGTGACCGATCCGTCGCGTGTCACCCCCATTACCCTCCTGATAGGCGCCTGTTATACAATTCTAATGATCGCCTATTTTACTTATTTTCATGGTATAAAAGGCCGCACGCCGGGAAAAATGCTGATGGGGCTGCAGGTTGTGTCGGCTGACGGCGCTCCTCTCGACTTCGGAGCATCCTTTTTAAGATCAGTGGGCTATTTGGTCTCCAGCTTACTGTTCACTTTCCCTCTCGGGTTTATCTGGGCGGCTTTTGACAAAAAAAAGCAGGCCTGGCACGACAAAATAGCCGGAACTGTAGTTATAATCAGGTCCAGTGAAAATGAAACCGCCGGTCTGAATATTCCGGAACCGCCGGCAATTTCCAATGCAACGCAAAAAGAAGAAGGTCAAACCGCAACCGGCGATAAGGCGGAAACAAACGATAATCCGGCAGACGGCGATCAAAAAATACCTTGACAAAAGGTACCATATTATATAGACGAAAGCCTGCTTTTTACAGTATTTTGAATAAATTCATGGGCCGGTAGCTCAGTCGGTAGAGCATCGGACTGAAAATCCGAGTGTCGACAGTTCAATTCTGTCCTGGCCCACCAGCGAAATTAAAGACTTAGCCAAACATGGTTAAGTCTTTTTTCTTTTCTTACAGGGTTGTGTTTTAAAGGCTTCGTCTACGAGACAGCACACTGCCACATTAGCCGAAATAAAAAATTACCATTTGTAATTTTGCATAGAGTACCGCGGTTATTTTAATTCGTGTTTAACGACGTACCATCTTTCCAACTTTTCAAAAGCATCTTGAGCTGCCTTTTTCAGTAAATTCATTCGAACAGGCTTGACAAAATAATCGTCAAAGCCGGCAGCACGACACTCCAGAAGACCGAAAATATTGTTGTACCCGGTCATTGCATGGATGATACAAATCTGATTCTCTATTCTTATTTTCTTGCAGAGTTCAATGCCACTAATACCTGGAAGCTTAATGTCCAGAAACATAGCCATGACATTTTCGTGCTGAAGTATTTTCAACGCCTCTTCACCGCTTTCGGCCGTAAGTACTGTATAACCGGCGGACTGGAAAACTTCGCTTAACAAATCAAGAATTAAAACTTCATCGTCAACAACCAGGATCTTTTTATCATTCATGATAATCACCAGCCCAGTCTATTCATTGTCGCTGCCGGAAATCTTGTTTGATATTAATAATTCGACTGAATCCCGCATAATCTTGAGTTTCGAAATTTTTGATTTTCTGAAAGATTCAATAACATTTCGGAGTATCCGGCAATGATCTGCATGGGCTGATTCATTTATTACTCCGGCAATTGAATATGTCAATTTTAAGCGGCATAATCAACTTTCG
>ERZ795032.614-NODE-614-length-35039-cov-5.984250_pt1 | contig 35039 bp, 30 predicted proteins | sample MGYA00375124_ERZ795032 | MGnify/ENA primary metagenome ERZ795032 (study PRJEB30167, sample SAMN05720154) | activated sludge metagenome | isolation source: Anaerobic digester | place: China | collected 2015-12-16 ...
TTCCTGTCAGTTTACACAGGCAGATAATAAAAAGCAACCCAGTGCGGGGAGGTGCAGTAATTCTCCATTTAGGGCGCAGTGCCGGTTTGCTGAGTGGTGGTATGAGAAAACTGGTCGAGGCGATAAGTGACGAAGCCCTGCATCGATAATGCTGGTGCCGGTGGTTATCGATATCAGGCAAGAAGATTGTTGTGGGGTGCGGGCTGTGTTATCATCGGAGTGACGGTGTGCCACCACTTCGAGGAGGATTCGGGCTGATGAGCAGATTTTTCAATACCACGGGGCCATGTAACCCCGAAAGACATTATATGCTGCCTGCCCATGAACGACTTGTGGGGGCGCACCTCGACCGCTACATCAAAAACCAGCTCTACTGGGTGCTGCACGCGCCGCGCCAGACGGGTAAAACCACTTTTCTACAGAGCTGGATGCACGAAATTAACAGCGGCGGCGAGGGCGTCGCCTGCTATGTCAGTGTCGAGCGCTGCCAGGGGTTTCCTGATGCCAACGATTCAATACCGGCGATCTGCCGGGCAATTGAAGATTTTGCCGGCAAAGAGCTGCCACCAGACCAGGTGCCGACTTATCAGGCAATGGAATCAAGCAGTCAGCTGAGTTCGATGCTCAGCGCCTGGGCGGAACAGGTGGCGCCGAAGCCTTTGATCATCCTGTTCGACGAAGTAGATACGCTGCAGGACCAGGCGATGATCAGTTTTCTGCGCCAACTGCGTTCGGGTTTTGCCGCGCGTGGCATCGGCAAGTTTCCGGTGTCGGTGGCGCTCGTCGGCATGCGCGACCTGCGCGACTACCTGATTCAATCGAAAGATGGCGTGGCGCTCAACCCGGGCAGCCCGTTCAATATAAAACAGTCTTCGGCAACCCTGAGCAATTTCAGCCGTGAAGACGTCTTCAATCTGGCGGCTCAGCACAGCGGCGAAACCGGGCAGCAGTTCGAACCCGCAGGCCTTGAACTGGTTTATGAACTGACCCGCGGTCAACCCTGGCTTGTCAATGCCTTGCTACAGAAGTGCGCCTGGGAAATCGTGCCGGAAGAAACCCGGGCAACGGTCACCGTCGAACATATCAGGCAGGCAAAAGAACTGCTGATCAAAGAAAGGGCCGTGCATCTCGACAGCCTGGCCGAGCGCCTCAGAGACCCGAAAGTCAGGCGCATCGTCGAAACGATACTGGTCGGCAAAAACGACCCGATGATGGCTGAGGGCAACGACTTCGTTCTCTGCATGGATCTCGGCCTGGTGGCAATTATCGACGGCGTGCCGCAGATCGCCAACCCGATCTATCGCGAAATTATCGTCAGAGTTCTCAGCCAGGGCATGCAATATGCCATACCGGTGCCAGAATGGCGCTGGCAGAAAGACGACGGGGCACTCGACTACGCAGCACTCTTTGCCGAATTTCAGGCTTTCTGGCGCCGCAACAGCGATGCCTGGGAAAGCAAAATGGAATACGTCGAGGCGTTTCCGCATCTGCTGGTCATGGCCTTTTTGCAGCGGGTCATCAACGGTGGCGGCCGCATCGAACGCGAATACGCCGCCGGACGCGGCCGGGTCGACCTCGCCGTCGAATGGCGCGGCGTCTGGGCCGTCATCGAGATCAAGCTGGTTCACCCGCAGGACAGCCTCGAAACCACGATCGAAGAAGGCCTGAAGCAGACCGCCCGCTACCGCGACACGGTCGGTGCCAAAGAAGCCTGGCTGATTGTCTTCGACCGCCGCGACAAAAGCCGCACCCTGCCCTGGGAACAACGCCTGAGCACGAGAGTGGCAGACAGTATCAACGTCGTAACCTGCTAGCCCTTCGAGCCACGGGTGAACAGTAAAGTCTGGTTTTAGCAGGCCGAAGAAAAGAACTGCCAGAGCCGTTTCAGGAACCGGTGAAGAAGGCGAGGGTGTGGCGCAGGCCCTGTTCGAGAGAGGTTTGCGGTGACCAGCCGAGGGCGCGCAGACGGCTGATATCGAGGAGCTTGCGCGGGGTGCCGTCAGGCTTCGTCGTATCGAAGGTCAGGCGGCCTTTGAAGCCGGTGACTTCTGCGACCAGCGCCGCGAGATCGGCGATGCTGATGTCTTCGCCGCAGCCGAGGTTGACGAAACAGGGGCGCGGGTAGCTCAAAAGCTCACGTCTGAGCACGGCGGCGTCGAGGTTCATCACATGCAGACAGCCGGCGGCCATATCATCGACATAGAGAAATTCGCGCCGGGGGGTGCCGGTGCCCCAGATGGTCACTTCGGGCAGACCGGCAGCAGCAGCTTCGACGAATTTGCGCAGCAGGGCCGGCAGCACATGCGAAGTCTGCAGATCGAAATTATCGCCGGGGCCGTAGAGATTCGTCGGCATGACGGCGACGAACTGCGTGCCATACTGGCGGTTGTAAGCCTCGCACATTTTCAGGCCGGCAATCTTGGCAATTGCATAGGGCTCGTTCGTCGGTTCGAGCGGCCCGCTCAGCAGGTGTTCCTCGCGCATCGGCTGCGGGCATGCGCGCGGATAAATGCACGAGGACCCGAGAAACAAAAGCCTTTTTACGCCGTGTTTCCAGGCCGAATGAATGACGTTGTTCTGAATACAGAGATTGCTGTAGGCAAATTCGGCCGGAAACGTATTGTTGGCATGAATACCACCGACTTTGGCGGCGGCCAGAAAGACGTATTCAGGCTTTTCGGCGGCGAAGAAGGCTTCGACGTCGGCCTGGCAGGTAAGATCGAGCTCTTTCGAGGTGCGACAGACGAGACTGGTGTGACCGGCAGCGGTCAGGGCGCGCACCAGAGCCGAGCCGACCAGGCCGGTGTGACCGGCGACGTAAATTTTAGCAGTTTTATTCATTGTAGGCGAAGGTCTGGAAGCCGTGCTGCTGGCAGAGTTCGTCTCTTTTCGCGGTTTCGAGATCGCTTCTGACCATTTCGGCGACAAGCTCTTCAAGAGTGGTCTTCGGGCGCCAGCCGAGCTTGTTGAAAGCCTTGGACGGGTCGCCGAGCAGGGTTTCGACTTCGGTCGGTCTGAAATAGCGCGGGTCGACCTTGACGATCGTCTGGCCAGGCTTCAGTTTGATATCTTTATCACTGGTGATAACCTCGCTGACAGTGCCGGTTTCGCCGACTCCCTCACCCTGCCACGCGATTTTGATGCCGAGTTCGGCGGCGGCGGCATTGACGAAATCGCGCACCGATTTCTGGCGGCCGGTGGCAATGACGAAGTCATCGGGTTTTTCCTGCTGCAGCATCAGCCACTGCATTTCGACGTAATCGCGGGCGTGGCCCCAGTCGCGCAGAGAGTTGAGATTGCCCAGATACAGGCATTCCTGCAGTCCGAGCGCGATACGCGATATGGCACGGGTGATCTTTCTGGTAACGAAGGTTTCGCCGCGCAGCGGTGATTCGTGGTTGAAGAGAATGCCGTTACAGCCGAAGATGCCGTAGGCTTCACGGTAGTTGACGGTGATCCAGTAGGCGTAGAGCTTGGCGACGGCATAGGGCGAGCGCGGGTAGAACGGCGTCGTTTCTTTCTGCGGGGTTTCCTGGACCAGGCCGTAGAGTTCAGAAGTCGAGGCCTGATAAAAGCGTGTGTGCTTTTCGAGCCCGAGAATTCTGATCGCTTCGAGCAGGCGCAGCGTGCCGATGCCGTCGGCGTTGGCCGTGTATTCGGGCGATTCAAAGGAAACGGCCACGTGGCTCTGGGCGGCGAGATTATAGATCTCGTGCGGGCGAACCTGTTGAATGATGCGGATCAGGTTCGTCGAATCGGTCATGTCGCCGTAGTGCAGCGTGAAACGCCGGTTGTCGACGTGCGGGTCCTGGTAGAGATGATCGATGCGGTCAGTGTTGAACAGTGATGACCGCCGCTTGATACCGTGGACCTCGTAGCCTTTTTTCAGCAGAAATTCGGCCAGGTAGGCACCGTCCTGCCCGGTAACCCCGGTAATCAAAGCTATTTTACTCATATTCCGGCCCCCAAAATTATAATTGATTCAACAGCTTGTCGTAATCAGAATGGGATCCAACCCAGAACCAGACAATTCTGTCGCCGCTCAAAACACCAAGAGCACGATAATCCCGACTGACTCTGACAGAATAAATCGGTTGACTTGAATGAACTCGCTTGAAATGCAAAGCGGGATACCATGGATCGCTTTTGAAAACACCATATACCTGCCTGGCCAGTATCCTGATTTCATCTGGAAGCTCTTTATAACAGCACCAGAATTTTGCAGTAGCTCTGGAAATCACAGACGGTCTTCGGTAAGATCGGTATTTTTACCGGATGCTTCCTCTTTCAGAGCTTCCATTGCCAGGTCATGCAGAAAATCTTCTGATTCAGCCAGCAGTTTTTCCCATTTTCTTTCGGCTTTCAACTCTTCGAGAATCCATCTGGCCAGAGCATTCTGCTCGATCTCAGGCAATTTTGAAGCCTCATCAAAGGCTTTTTTCAATATACTGGTCATTTTTGCCCTCAAACATCAATTTGCAGCCAGACCTCAAAGCAGAGGCCGGAACTGCCGGTTCATAGTTTAGCTGCAAAGCCGGGTAAAGGCAACAGGAGATCGGATTATTTTTTCAGGCCGAGGCGTTCGCGCTGGTATTTTTCGCGCAGGGGTTCCCACCACCATTTGTTGTCGAGATACCACTGCACAGTTTTGCGCAGGCCGGTTTCGAAAGTTTCGGCCGGTTTCCAGCCGAGTTCGCGTTCGATTTTGCCGGCGTCGATGGCGTAGCGCATATCGTGACCGGGGCGGTCGGCGACGAAGGTTATGAGATCGGAGTAAGAAGAGCGGTTTAGATTCCCGCCTTCGCGGGAATGACTATCTGACGAGCGGGGTTTGAGATCGTCGAGAATGGCGCAGATGGTTTTAACCACTTCGATGTTCTGCTTTTCGTTGTGGCCGCCGATGTTGTAGGTTTCGCCGGGTTTGCCCTGCAGGCAGACAGTGCACAGAGCCCGGGCGTGGTCTTCGACATAGAGCCAGTCGCGGATCTGATCGCCTTTTCCGTAGATCGGCAGCGGCTTGCCTTCGAGAGCGTTGAGAATGACGAGCGGAATCAGCTTCTCAGGGAAATGATAGGGTCCGTAGTTGTTCGAGCAGTTGGTGATCAGCGCCTTCAGGCCGAAAGTTCGCTGCCAGGAGCGCACCAGGTGGTCGGAACTCGCCTTGCTCGCCGAGTATGGGGAACTCGGGTCGTAGGGAGTCTCTTCGGTGAACAGGCTGTCGTCGAGTTCGAGGTCGCCGTAGACTTCGTCGGTGCTGATATGGTGGAAGCGGAAGTCAGGGTGGTCTTTGGCGTAGCTGCGGGCGGCTTCGAGCAGGGTGTAGGTACCGATGATATTAGTCTGAATGAAGGCGGCCGGGCCGTCGATGCTGCGGTCGACATGCGATTCGGCCGCCAGATGCATGATCGCGTCAGGTTTGAACGAGGCAAAGGCCTGATCGACAGCGCTGCGGTCGCAGATATCGGCCTGTACGAAGCGGTAGCGGTCTGAGCTTTCGACCTCTTTGAGCGAGGCGAGGTTGCCGGCGTAGGTCAGTTTGTCGAGGTTGAGCACCTGATGTTCAGTGTTTTTGATCAGATGTCTGATGACTGCCGAGCCGATAAAGCCGGCGCCGCCGGTAACGATAATCTTCATGGTCATTCTCCTTAATTTACCTTAAGTATTTTACTTCGAAACAGGACTTAACCGGTTCCCCGGCCCGGTCTATCAGTCGGGTTTTATCCCGACTTCTCCCCGGGCCTTGTCTCGGAATTTATTCCAGCAAGTTACATTTATGATTGAACAGTGGCGGTACTTTTAGCAGATTTGGGGGTGGCGGGCAACAAAAAGAAAATTTGTTACCAACGGTTAATGGGTAGCGTATAATTGATGTAAATTCTGAAATTATAAAATCTTTTTTGAAAGGTTAATTTTATGAGGCAATGCAAAAGATTCGCGGTTCTGCTGATGGTTATCTCGTCGTTTTTCATGACCGGCTGCGACGCCAGCAAGATTCTCGACGTCATTCAGAAGGTTGCGGAAGGCGTGCAGAAAGCTATTCCGGCGATCAAAGAGGTCATCGATACTGTTTCCAATACGGTGAACTCGACCAATACCGACACGGCCACCGACAATACTGCCACTGCCACCGCAACCAGAACTGAAACCGACGCCAACAACGCTTCGGTAACGGTAACCAACCCGACCGATGACGAAGAAGTCGGCACCGCAACCAGCACGTCGACCAGTACCTCGACCAGCACTTCGACAAGTACCGCTACCAGCACCGACACCAGTGCCGCCGAAGCAGCTCTCGCCAACTACAGAGGCGGACGCCTGTCACCGTCGGAATTCGCCAGACTGTTTGGCCCGGTAGCCCGTGAAGCGAGCAAGAAATCAGGGGTTCCGGCCTCGATCATTCTGGCCCAGGCCGCTCTCGAAACCGGCTGGGGTGGATCGACCATCGGCGATGCCAAGAATCTTTTCGGTATCAAAGGCACCGGCCCGGCCGGTTCGATCAGAGTGCCGACCCAGGAAGTCATCAACGGCCAGCGTGTTACCATCAACGACAATTTCAGAAAATACAACAGCTGGCAGGAATCTATCGAAGATCATGGCCGCCTGTTGCAGAATTCGCGCTATGCCAGAGCCATGGCCGTTAAAAATGACCCCGACCAGTTTGCCCGCGAGCTGCAGAGAGCCGGTTATGCCACTGACCCCGAATACGCCAGCAAGCTGATCAACATCATGAAATCGAATAACCTCTACCAGTACAATAACTGACAAAGGCCTCATCAGGAGCATAAAATGAAAAAGCTTATCATCGCATTTGCACTCTGCGTTTCAATGTTCAATGTCAGCAGCGCCAGCGCTGCCGTTACCGCCAGCGAAAAGCTGCAGCTGAAAGCCCTCGAAGGCGCCCTGACCGTCGAAAAACACCTTGATGAAAATGGTGTCGTTCTTAAAGTTCTCGGTGCCGACGGTAAAGAGATCTTTGCCTCAGAGAATCTCGGCTCTGAAGACAAGCTGTTCATGATGGGCGACAAGGCAGTCGGTCTCGCCAGCCACGACTTCGACGCCGACGGCAACCCGGAAATTCTCGTATCTGCTTTCTACGGCCCGAAAGCCAGCGGCCTGTATGTTTTCAGATATGATGCCGCTGCCGGCAAATTTGCCGCCGTGAAATTTCTGAACCCGGTCGATGCCGAACTCTCTACCGAAAACCTCGTTTCTGACATCAGACACGAAAGCGGTGACGACATGCTGGTCAAAGAAGACGGCAGCCTCGTCGCCCTCGGCCTGATATACCCCTCAGAAGCTGGCCAGAGCCCGATCGAAGGTCTCTACACCTGGAAATACGCCGACGGCATGTTCAACCTCGTCGACAAAAAGCCGGTCGAAGCGAAGTAAAAACTGGAGTGCCCGCCTGTGCCAAGAGTAGCACAGGCGGGCATTCTGCTTTTAGAGGCGACCCTTCGACAAGCTCAGGGCCCGAAGGGCCAGTCGTTGAGGCTGGCGCCGCGTTTTTTTGCTTTTGGGCGTTTGACAAATCAGGCGCGGCCGTAGGTGTCTTCGAAGCGGACGATGTCGTCTTCGCCGAGATAGCTGCCGCTCTGCACTTCGATCAGTTCGAGCGGAATACGCCCGGGGTTTTCGAGGCGGTGCGACTGCCCGAGCGGAATATAGGTCGACTGGTTTTCGCTGAGAATTATGACCTCATTGCCTTTGGTGATTTTCGCGGTGCCTTTGACTACGACCCAGTGCTCGGCGCGATGATAGTGCATCTGCAACGACAGAGTGGCGCCGGGGTTGACGGTGATGCGCTTGACCTGAAAGCGGTCAGACAGGTCGATCGTCTCATAGGTACCCCAGGGGCGGTTAACGCGGCGATGATTGACCGCTTCGCAGCGTTTGGCAGCACGCAGCTGATCGACGATGTTCTTGACATCCTGAACTTTGTTCTTGTGCGCGACCAGCACCGCATCTGCGGTTTCGACGATAACGTGGTCCTCGATGCCAACGGCGGCGACGAGCCGGTTCGAAGCGAGAATACACGAATTTTTGACACCGGTGGTGAGCACGTCACCGTTGACGACGTTGCCGGCGGCATCGGCCGGGTTGACATCGGCCAGAGCCGCCCAGGAGCCGACGTCGTTCCAGCCGGCATCGAGCGGAATCATGGTGCCGAGGCTGGTTTTTTCCATGACCGCGTAGTCGATCGAGATCGACGGGCTGGCGGCGAAAGCCTCTTTTTCGAGACGCAGGAAATCGGCGTCGCGACTACCGGCCTTGAGGGCCTTGCTGCAGGCCGGGCCGATCTTCGGGTTGTGTTTTTTCATTTCGGCGAGCAGCACTGAAGGTTTGAACATGAACATGCCGCTGTTCCAGAAATAGTTGCCGGCTTTCAGGTATTTCTGCGCGGTCGCCAGATCGGGTTTTTCGACAAAGGCGTCGATGGGCAGAGCTTCGGCCTTTTTGTCGGCCTTGCCGGCTCTTATATAGCCATAACCGGTTTCAGGGGCGGTCGGCACGATGCCGAAGGTCACGAGTTTGCCGGCAAGGGCGGCCTGCAGGCCTTTTTTGATGGCGGCATGGAAAGCGGCCTTATTTTTGATGACATGATCGGCCGGCAGTATCAGCAGCACTTCATCGTGCTTTTCATTGTGCAGGGCGGCGACGGCGACGGCCGGGGCGGTGTTGCGGCCGACCGGTTCGAGCACGATGGCCGCCGGGTTGCAGCCGATCTGGCGCATCTGTTCGGCGACAAGAAACCGATGGTCTTCGTTGCAGATGATAACCGGAGCCCCGAGATCCGCCAGCCCCGAAAGGCGCAGCAGGGTTTCCTGGATCATGGTGTGTGAGCCCGCGAGCGGCAGAAACTGCTTCGGGTAAAGCTCGCGCGACAGTGGCCACAGCCGTGTCCCTGCCCCACCCGACAAGATAACGGGTATAATTTTATTCATTCCAGCTTCCTCAATAATATTTTTAAGATAAGTGCAAAGTTTTTGTGTAAGCTTATTTTGGCCATTTCTCAGGATTTATACGGTTATCAAGAATTGCATGCACAATTATTTCAGATTGTTCAACAGTATAAAAAATCGAAAAAGGGAATCGCCTTATTAAACACCTGCGAAAATTACCATAAACTTTTTCATACATTTCCGGGAATAGAAGAATTCCGTTTGAAGCAGCCTCAACACACTCAAGAAAAGCAAAACCAAGCCCGTTTCTTTGCCTTTCATACCACAAAAAGGCGTTTTCAAGATCCTCCGTGCCATTTTTTGTATATTTCAAATTCATTTATAACGATTTCTCAGATCCTCATAAACTTTTGAAGCTTCAATTACTTCTACTCCGCCCTTCTGATACTCGGAGAGACGACGGTCAAGTTCTCTTTTTTGCCATTCATGAAGCGGAGGAACTTCGTTCTCCTGCGCTATAGAATCCCAGACATCCTCAACCAAAAGCAGTTTTTCAGCAAGACTCAGTTTCTTGATTTCTTTCAACAAATCTGCACTTTTCATAATAACCTCCATTACAATTCTAGCAGATTTCCGGCACAAACACACAAGTTGTTAATTGTTGATTCAGGCCTATCAGGCGGGGGTGCCGGCGATCAGGGTCAGGAGTTCTTCGGTGCGGGTGCGCATCAGGGTTTCGTCGGCGCGTGATTCGACGTTGAGTCTGATGACCGGTTCGGTGTTGGAGGCGCGCAGGTTGAAGCGCCAGTCGGGGTGTTCGATGCTGATGCCGTCGGTTTCGTCGATGCTGACGGCGCCGGCGGCGTAGCGGCTGCGCACCGCGGCGAACAGGCCTTTGGGATCGTCGACGCGGCGATTGATTTCGCCGCTCGCCGGGAACTTCGCCTGCCGTTCGGCAACGAGCTGGCCGAGGCTTTTGCCGGTGGCGCTTATCAGGCCGTAGACGAGCAACCACGGGATCATGCCGCTGTCGCAGTAGGCAAAATCTTTAAAATAATGATGGGCGCTCATTTCGCCGCCATAAACGGCGTCTTCCTGGCGCATGCGGGCTTTGATGAAGGCGTGGCCGGTCTTGCTCATCACCGGGGTTCCCCCACCCTGCCGAACGATGTCGATGGTGTTCCAGGTCAGGCGAGGGTCGTGGATGATACGGGCACCGGGTTTCTGTTTGAGAAAACTTTCGGCAAGCAGACCGACGATGTAATAGCCTTCGATGAAGCCGCCCTTTTCGTCGAACAGGAAACAGCGGTCGAAATCGCCGTCCCAGGCGATACCGAAGTCGGCACCATGGGCAATCACGGCCTCTGCGGTCGCCGAGCGGTTTTCGGGCAACAGCGGGTTCGGAATACCGTTCGGGAAGCTCCCGTCAGGCTGATGATGCACTTTGATAAATTCGCAGGGCAGGTGTTTTTCGAGCAGGTCGATGATCGGGCCGGCGCAGCCGTTGCCGGGGTTGGCGACGATTTTAAGTGGCCTGAGCTTTTTGACATCGACGTAGCCGAGCAGGTGATCGAGGTATTTCTGCTTCAGATCGATGCGCATTGTCGTGCCATGAAATTTAGCATCGGCAAAGTCTCCGGCGGCGGCGAGGTCGCGGATATTGTTGAGGCCATCGTCGCCACTGATCGGGCGTGAGCCCTGGCGAACGAATTTCATGCCGTTGTAGTCGATCGGATTATGACTGGCGGTGACCATGATGCCGCCGTCGAAGCCTTCGCTGAAGGTGGCGAAATAAATTTCTTCGGTGCCGCAGAGGCCGATGTCGAGCACATCGACGCCGCCGGCCATCAGGCCGTCACTGAGCGCGTGGCAGAGTTTCTGGCTGCTGTGTCTGATGTCGCGGCCGACCACGACTTTTTCGGGCTTGAGGAATTCGGCGTAGGCGCGGCCGATGCGATAGGCGATATCTTCATTGAGATCATCGGGCAGGCGGCCGCGGACATCGTAGGCTTTAAAGCATTTCAGAGTCGCAGTCATAGATTCCCCCGGGTTAATTTTCCGGCAATTTTACTACTAAACTAAGTCATAAACAATTAGATAGTAAGAAATGCATTATAAATCATTGTGGCATGTCAGCCGTTGCAACCAATTCCATCCCTAATTTCACTCTTATCATAAACAAAGTAAAACCGGTTCATCGGCCCGGTCTATCAGTCGGGTTGCTTTTTCTCCAGCGATTCCTCACTTCGTTCGTCACAAGCTTACGAAAAAGCAATCCCGACTTCTCCCCGTGCCTTGTTAAAAAAAAAATTCTGTTTTCTTGCTACAGAGACCAATAATTCAAGCAGCAGGCGCTTATGCAAGCGTCTGACATGCCTTAATAATTAAACTGGGATAACGAAAGAAGCCGTCTCTGGTGAGACGGCTTCTGGGGGTCGGGGCGACTGGACTCGAACCAGCGACTTCATGGTCCCGAACCATGCGCGCTACCAACTGCGCTACGCCCCGTGACGTGAAGGTGATTGTAGCAGATGCGGCAAAAAAAAGCAACAATAATTTTATGGGATGCAAAACACCGTTCGGGGTGTTATCATGAAGCAGATGAATCAACTCACTTCCAGTTCCACGAGTTTTGATAAACTCAAAACGATTTTTTTTCTTGGCCTGACCTGTAATTTAACGACCTTCGTCGGATGCACCGCTGTCTGGGTGGCGCTGGCCCGCAATGAGTGGGCCGAAGGTATCATAGATACGGCTCTGGCGGTGCTTGCTTTCGCCCCGATTTTCATGGGCGACGCGATCAACAACTACACTCTCGGCCGCATCAGGCTTGAGTTTTCCAAGGGCTGGGACGACGTGCAGATCTCGGTCAGGGGCCGGGAAAAGGTGGCGCGTTTCTACCAGTTTTACCGGCTGATTTCGATACTGCCCGCCTATCTGCTGGCAGCGGCTTTCGTCTACTCGCACAGCAGCAATGTGGCGACCGTGCAGAGTATCAAACTTGCATTTCTCTGCGCCTGGGTCGTAAATCTGGTGCGGGCTTCGTATCTGCTGCAGAAATACATCGCGCCGCGGCTGCCGGCCTACGGTGGCGTGACGCTGCTGAAGCGGGTTGCCATCACTGCCGCGATTTTCGGGGGCTGGTACTGGTGGTTTTTTACGGCCAGCGGCCCGGCCAGCAAAATGGCGGTATTCGGCAGCGGCATGTTGTATTTTCTGATCACAGCGCTGATGCACCCGTTGCCGACCCGCTTTTCGCTGATGAAACCAGGCAAACCGGCTTCGAAGCAGGCGTTTTTCCGGGTCGAGCTGCTTTCGGACGAGCAACTGCAGGCAATTCCGGGTGGCGGCATCTTCAATGACGAGCTGAAACAACCGTTTTTCGAAGCGGGCTTTATTTTTCACGGCAATCTGCGGATGCCGCTGATCGAGCTGCCGCTGTTCCAGGCCTGGGGTATCGCAATGCTCAGCGAAGACGGCAAAACTCTCGGGCTGCTGCTCGACACCGAAGTCAAAAAAGGCCCCTACCGCTCGCTGCTCTCTTTCAGTGCCGACAAAACGGTCATCACCACTGATTTTGGCTCGGGGCAGGCGAAATTTCCGGCCGGTATCAATTACAAGCTCGTCGAACGCAGTCTGCAGAAAGCTGAAATGCTGAAACTGCACCGGGCGAAAATCGACGACAGTTTCATTTCGCTCAAAGACAATGCCTGGCAGAAGCTCGAAGAAACCGTTAAAAACATTCTGCGCTTTCTCGAAAGCGAAACGGCCGAACGCCGCAAGGCTGCGGCAGCCAACCGCGCCAACGACCCGGCAGCCTCTGCCCAGACGGTCCCGGCGCCAGAAACACCCGGCACCACAGAAACCGGAGTCAGACCATGAACCAGAAAGAAATACCGGCGACCGCAACCGCTTCCAGGCGGCCGATCTTCAAAATCAGGCTTTTCACCATGCAGATACTGCTGCTGGCAATTGTCACATTCCTGATGGCCGGCAGTGACCTGGCCCGCTGGCGCGAACTCAGCGAGGTGCATGTCAGTGCTCGCGGCATGACCCTGGTCAAGGCTGTAGAGCCACATGTAATAAGATATATCAGCGAAAACGACCACGCCGGCCTCGAAAATATGGTCAGGTCGATGACTTCTGAGGCGATTCCGAATAATGATCTGGTTTCGGTGCAGATTCTCGACACCGACATGAACAAACTTGCCGAAGCAACGCCGCATCTGGGACCAAGCCAGACCGGCTACCTGCACCTGCCCGCCACTGTCGTCGTCGCGAACCCGGTGACCAGCCCGCAGACGAAGCAACAGATCGGCATTCTGCGCATGGTTTTCTCGAACCGCTATTTTGAAGACCGCAGCCGGGCCGTCATTCAGACGACAGTTTTCGTGCTGCTGCTGGGTTCGCTGCTGGCAGCACTGATCACCTGGCTGATCGGGCGCATGTTTCAGAACCCGGTGAGCATTCTTGCCGAGGCGGCCACAAAAATGGCCGGCGGTGACACCGACGTTCAGCTCGAACTCGACACCGGCAATGAGATCGGTGTGCTGGTCGAGGCCTTCAACCTGATGAGTCAGCGCGTCAACGTGCACCTTTCAGAACTGCGCCAGAAGAACCTGCAGCTCGAAAGTCGCAACTTCGAGCTGTCGACGCTGCAGCAGATCGGTCGCTCGCTGTCGAGCATACTCGACCAGGAAATGGTCTACGAAACGATCGTCGACAACGTCATCAACGTTCTCAGCGGTGTTAAACGCTGCTCGCTGCTGCTCGTCGACGAAAAGCGCAACGAATTCATCTTCAGGGTGACCAAGGGCCTCGACCCGGAAGTCGTGCCTGAAAATGGCCGCATGCCGATCGACTCGGGCATTGCCGCAAAAGTTTTTCATACGGGCGAGGCGGTGCTGCTCAACGATCTCGACGAAGCCGACGACACCCGCCGGCTCGAAGGCGGCAAAGTGGTGCGCAGCTCGATCTGTGCCCCGATCATGATCGGCGGCCAGGTGGTCGGCGTGCTGTCGCTGAGTAACAAGATTTCCGGGGTGGCGTTCACCGAAGCCGATCTGCGACTCGTCGAAGGCGTGGCCATCGAAGCGGCAATCGCCATCAAGAACGCCCGCATGTGGCAGGACCTCAAACGCAAGGTGCTCGAACTCAACACCCTGCATGAGGTTGGCAAGAATCTTGGCCTGGTGCTCGACATCAACAAACTGCTCGAACTGGTCATCGACCTGACCGCCAGGGTTCTCGGCGGTGTCAAAACCAGCTCGATCATTCTGCACGATGAAGAAACCGACTGTCTGCAGGTAATGCTCTACAAGGGCAGCCGCAGCATTGCATCGCTGCAGCCGATCAAGGCGGGCGAAGGCATTGCCGGCAAGGTATTCGAACGGGGCGAGCCGATCATCATCAACGATTTCAGTTCGACCGACCAGGGAACCGGCGTGACCGGCCGCAGTTCGATCTGTGTACCACTCAAGGTCAAGGAAAAAACCATCGGGGTTCTGTCGGTTTCCGACAAGCTCACCGGCGACCCCTTCGACGGCAGTGACCTCGACATGCTCGTCACCCTCGCCTCACAGATTTCGGTGTCGCTCTACAATGCGCAGCTTTATGAAGATCTCGAAGCGAGCTATCTGTCGGCAGTGCGCGCGCTCGCCAACTCGATCGACGCCAAAGACGCCTACACCCGCGGTCACAGCGAGCGGGTCGCCCGCTATTCCATGGAAATCGGCCGGGTCATGGGTCTGACCGGTGATGAAATCAAGAACCTGCATATCGGCGCCCTGCTGCACGATATCGGCAAGATCGGCATTGCCGAGGCGATCATCAACAAGAGTTCGCGACTGACCGATGAAGAATATCAGGAAATCAAGACGCACCCGTCGCGCGGTGCCTCGATCATCGAGCCGGCCAAGTTTTTGAAAGAGAAAGTGCCGCTGATCAAGTATCACCACGAGCGTTTCGACGGCAAGGGCTATCCCGACGGCCTCAAGGGCGAAGAGATCCCGCTGATGGCGCGCATCGTCTGCTGCGCCGACTCTTTCGACGCGATGACCAGCAAACGCGCCTACCGCGACACGATGCCGCTCGAAGAGGCCCGCAAGGAACTGATCAGGTGCTCGGGCAGCCAGTTCGACCCGCGGGTGGTCAATGCCTTTTTGGAAGTGCTCGCCGATGAAAAGAAAGTCGAAACCATAGAAAACCTGGGTAAATAATGGAAAAAATCTGGAAAATCAGGGAAGTCGATGCGGAACTGCTCGGTAGAATGCGATCTACCGGGTTTCCTGACATTCTGCTGAAAATCCTGATCAATCGTGGCATAACCAACGACGCCGGCATCGAGAAATACTTCTCGCCGCGCAGTCGCTACCTGTTCTCGCCTTTCGTCATCGACGGGCTGTGTACGGCGGTCGACCGCATCTTCAAGGCCTTCGAGCGCGACGAAAGCATCAGGGTCTACGGCGACCGCGACGTCGACGGCATCACTTCGACGGTAATGCTGACCGAAACGCTGCGCAGCTTTCACAAGCTCGTCGATTACACGGTTCCGGTCATCGAAGACGGTTACGGACTCAACCCCGACTACATCGACGTTGCGGCCAGAGACGGCATCAGACTGATCGTGACCGTCGACTGCGGCATCAGCAACCTCGCTGAGGTTGAATACGCCCGCAGCAAGGGCATCGAGGTGATCATCACCGACCACCACGAGCCGCCGAGTCAGCTGCCGAACGCGGTAGCGATCGTCGACCCGAAGCTGCACGATTCATGTTGCCCGCAGAAAAACATCGCCGGAGTCGGCGTCGCCTTCAAGCTGGCGATGGCACTGGAAATGGCCCGGGCAAACCGGCTTTCGAAGCCATTGATGGTTTTCGACCTCAGTGAGCACGACATCGAAGTCGTGCGCTTTTCGGTGCGTGAGGGCTTTACACCGGTCAAGAATATCGACCGGGCCGCGATGCATGGGTGTGTTCCGGTGTTTTTCAGTGAAGAAGAACGAAAAACGATTGGTGAACTGCTGCCGATGGTTCTGAGCAATGCCAGCAACGACCCGAATCTGCGGCCGGTCTACGTCGACAAGGTGATTGCCGAATGTCTGCCCGATGCGGCTTCGCAGACGAAGGCGGCTTTCCGGCATTCGCTGAATCTTGACGGTATGGATGGCGGGCGGGCGCTGACGCTGATGTATCTCAAATGCATCGAAGCGAAGCTGCCGGCGGTAAAGACGCTGTGGCACCGCGGTCTCGACATTCTGACGATCGGCACGATTGCCGACATGGTGCCGCTGCACGGCGAGAACCGCACTTTTGCGCAGATGGGCCTGAAGTTTGTCGGCAAGAGCAAGCGCCTGGGGCTGGCGAGTCTGTTCAGCGCCCTCGGCTGGAAAAACCGGCAGGTTACCGAACGCGACATCAGTTTCAGTATCGCGCCGATTCTCAATGCTTCGGGGCGACTGCGCACGGCGGAACTGGCGATCGAGCTGCTCTGCACCACGCAGGCGGCGCGGGCCGAAGAGCTGGCGAAACAGCTGTATGAACTCAACAACGAGCGCAAACGGCTGGGTGAAGAGTGTTACAACGGCGTCAAGCGTTATCTGCTCGAACAGAACGACATCGAAAACGACCGGATTCTCATGGTCGCGGCGCCGATGAAGAATCAGGGCGTCACCGGTATCGTTGCCACGCGGTTGATGCTCGATTACTGCCGGCCGGTGATCGTGCTGCTCGAAGACCAGGGCAAGTTTTTAGGTTCGGCGCGCAGTTTCAAGGATATCAATATTATCGAGGCTTTGAACTACTGTTCTGCCTGCCTCGAAAAGTTTGGCGGGCATGTCGGGGCCGCAGGGCTGACGATGCAGCCGGGTAACGAGACGCTTTTCCGTCAGAGGCTGCGGGAATTTGCCGGGCGGCATATCAGTCTCGAAGATCTGCAGCCCGAGTGGCTGATAGATTCGGAACTGCCGATCGAGAAGGTTGACGAGCAGTTTCTGCAGGACATTCTCAACTTTGCGCCTTTTGGTATCGACAACCCGGCCCCGGTGTTCATGGCGCAGGGTGCAGTGTTTCAGGAGATCCGCAAGGTCGGTGAGGGCAAGAATCATCTGCGTTTCAAGTTCAGGCGTGCGAACGGGCGCAGCATTTTCGGTATCGGGTTCAATCTCGGTGATATAATGGCGCCGGAAACGATCCGGGATGGCACCTGCGATCTGGTGTTTCAGGTGGAGCCTAACGATTACAATGGAGTCAGGTCAGCGCAGCTGATGGTGCTTGACTGCCGGATACGGGGGTTCAAGTGAGTCGGGTGGCGCGGCGGGAGGTAATATGAACGTACGTGAGCGGTCGCCGTTGAATCGCTATGATTTTTCGCGCATGGTGAATATGTGGGAAACGCTGGTTCTCGAGGTCATTGCCGACATGATCGAGCGCAATGAGATGTGCAGCTGTCATGACTGCGTGCTCGACACCTGTGCGCTGGCGCTCAACAGTCTGCCGAGCCGTTACTGGATTCTCGGCAGTTACGATGCGTTTTCGCCGCCCGAGAGTTTCACCGAGGACAGCATGAATGTGAGGCTGGCGGAAGAGGCGGTTTTGAAGGCGTATCGGCTGGTGCAGGCCAACCCGCACCACTGATGCACGCGGGTAGAAATAAGAATGAGCCGCGGATGGGCACGCAGCGCCCCCTCCCCTGATTTTGACCCCACATTGCAAAGCCTGGCTTCTCTTTAACGCATTGTGATTTTTTACACAATCACACGAAACCAGAACTTATAACAAACCAAATTCGCGCAATATTATGTAAACCTCATAAGAAAAACGGATTTTTCAGGGTGATTTTGGCGGGTGTGGCGATTTTTTTGCTGATTTTATCAAAAAATTCAAGACAAATGCCGTTGGTTCTGATAGTCTGCTAAGTTAATAACTCAGCTACAGTCAGAAAATCTCGGAGGTCTCTCATGCAGTGTCCAGGATGCGGTTTTGAAAATGAAAAGGGCAACAAATTCTGCAACATGTGCGGAATGGGTCTGCCCGGCACAGGCGAAACTCCTGACGCACCTGCAGAGCGTGAGCCGCTCGATCTCGACCTTTCTCTCGACCTCGATGTGGGCGAAGCGGCCGATGCGGCCGGTGGTCTTTCGTTCGATCTGGGCACACCCGCCGGCGGCAGTTTTGATTTGTCGGCCGGGTCAGCTGATGACGCGGGTGACCTGCAGCTCGACATGCCCGAAACCCCGGAAAAATCTGAGATAAGTCTTGATCTCAATGCCGGCGGTGACGACTTCAGTTTTGATTCTATCGATAACAGCGCTGCCTCGCCTGCTGTCGACCTTGACATTTCAATGGATCAGGGCGATTCGGGGCTGAATTTCGACCTGCTCGACAATTCTCCGACCGAACAGGCAGGCGTCGATGACGACCCGTTTGCCGCCCCGGCCGGGTTTGACATTTCACTCGATGACGCGGCAGCAGAAGAGCCCGCCGACGCCGTCAGCTTCGATGCGCCGGCGGTGGCCGTCAGCGAACCGGCAGCGGCCGATGAATTCAGTTTCGACGTGGCCGGAGCGGCTTCTGAACCGTCAGCACGCGAAGTCGACGCCGAAACCCTTGCGGTAGAAACCGAAAGTTTTGATTTTGGCGACCTCGATGCAACGCCGGCAGCGGCGGCCAGCACCCCCGAACCGGTTGCCGCCGTCGATGCGGGTGACGACGATCTCAGCGGCCTGATCGTCAGCAGTACCGATGATTTTTCAACCACTACCGAAGTCAGCGTCGATTTTGACGATGACGACACAGCGGTCAGTGTTACCACAGATAATGACGACGACGACAGCTTTCTCGATTCTCTCGTCGTCGAAACCGTGCAGCCCGCCAAACCGGCGGCAGCCGCCAGGCCGGCACAGGCTCCGGTTCAGGCAGTCGAGCCAGAAGTTGAAGCCGACGACGAGCTCAACGGCCTGATTCTCGGCATTGAAGGCAAGGCGCCGGCAAAGCCGGTCGTCGCAACGGCACCGGTTAATACCGAAGTTGACTACGAAGAGGATTTTTCGGCTCTGCCCGGCTCTGAGGCAGGAAACGAAGCCGATTTCGATATTGCCTCGCTCGGCGGTCTGGGTGGCGAACTCGAAGCGCCGGCACCGGCAACCGAAGGGCAGACGGCATATTCGCCGGCAGCCATGCCCGCCGCCATACTCGAAGAGGCCCCGCCCCTCACCCCGCTCGAACAGCTTTCTGAAATCAGACAGCAGCTCGCCGACACCAACGACCCCGATGAGCGCTACTCACTGGTTCTGCGCATGCGCGAACTGACGCTCCCGGAAGCCGCCGGCGACTTCATCAAACTGCTTGGCGACGAACTGAAAGACATCAGAGAAGTCGCGGCCAGTTTCCTGGGCGATATCGCAGCGAAAGAAGCGGTCAGACCGCTGGTTCTCTGCCTGACTTCAGAACACCCGCAGCTCAAGTTCCTGGCCGCCCGCTCTCTGGGCCGCATCGGCTCTGAAGACGCGGTTGTTCCCCTGGTAAAACTTCTTGAAGAAGACAACGAAGACCTGCGCTACGTAACCCTCGAAGCGCTCGGCAAAATCGGCTCGGCTTCGGCCCTGAAAGCGGTCAGCGCTTTCCTGAAGAGCCGCAACAACGACCTGCGCTACATCGCCTGTGAAGCGATCGGCAATATTGCCGACCCGAAATCGGTGTCGATCGTGCTGCCGATGCTGAAAGACCCCGAATTCGAAGTGCGCCTGAAGGCCATCGAAGCGCTCGGCAAAATGGCCTCAACCGCGGCCTGCGACCAGCTGCTCGTCGTGCTCGGCGAAGACAACGAACGCATCAGAACCGCGACCATTCAGGCACTGGGCCAGATCCGCAATGCCAATGCCGTCGATCCGCTCATCGACATCTATCAGGTCAGCAACCCGCAGCTCAAGGAAAAAATCATCTGGGCCCTCGGCGAAATCGGCGACGCCAAAGCTGTCGAGCCGCTGCTCAAACTTTCAAACGCTTTCAATACCCGCCTGACCATGCTGGCCCTCGAAGCCTTTGCGAAGATCAAATCGAGCAAGGCCAGCCGCTACGTGCTCTCGATCCTTGAAAAAGAAGACCCGATGCTGTGTCTGAAGGCCATCGAAGCCCTTGGCGAAATCGGCGAAAAGGCCACGGCCGGCAATCTTGTCAAGTTTCTTGAAGCGGCCGAACCGGAACATAAGATTTCGGCAGCAAAAGCCATCGGCAAAATCGGCAATCCGATCGCCATCGAACCGCTGGTTCAGCGACTCACCGATTCCGAACGCGATGTCAGGCTTGCCGCCATCGAAGCTCTCGGCCTGATCAAGGGCGCCCGCGCCATCGAACCGCTGATCAAGTCTCTGGCCGAACAGGACACCCAGATCGTCGAAAAGGCCGAATGGGCCATCTGTGAAATGGGCGAAATGGCCGTCGAACAGATCACCAAAGCAATTCAGAGCGGCAGCAATGACAACATCCTGCCCTCGCTCGTCAGGGTTCTGGGCCGCATCGGCAGCATCAGGGCGATTTTCCCGCTCCTGAAAGTTCTCGACACTACCGATGACCGCAAACTCAGCACCTGCATCGCCGACAGTCTGCTCGCCATCGATGAATATCTGACTTCAGCCAACCCGATTTCGGTAATTCTCAAAGAAGGCTATGCCTGGGCGCAGTTCTCGGTTGCACAGGCCCTCGCCACCCTGCAGGACGAGCGCGCTTTCGGGCTGCTGATCAAAATCGCCCGCGAAACCATCACCGACAAGGACATGAAGAAGCTTGCCGGTATTCCTGACAAGCGCATTCTCGAATGCAGCAGCGAAATTCTGCATCTGATCAGACTCAACGTCGCCCATCTGTTTGCCAAGGTTGGCAATGACAAGGCGATACCGGTGATCATGAGCTACTTCTCCAGCGGCGACCAGCTGCAGCGGCAATGGTGCGTCGAAGCTCTCGGCGGCATCAAGACCGAAGGTGCTCTCGATGCCCTCATCGATATTCTCAAAAAGCCCGAATACAATATTCCGCTCGAACTGCTGTCACGGCAGCTGATTTCGAACCAGAGCCGCAAGCTCGTCGAAAAACTGATCATGGGTGCCTCACACCCGGCCGAAGCGGTGCGCGTCTCGATCGCGACCGTGCTTGGCGACACCCGTGACCCGCGCGCCATCAGAACTCTGTCGAACCTGGTAAAAGACACGACCGAAAAAGTTCGTTCGGCCGCCATCGAAGCAATCGGCAAGATCGGCACCACTGCGGCGGTACAGCCGGCGATCGAAGCACTGCGCGACTCTGTCGAAACGGTTCGTGCCAAAGCCGCTCAGGTTCTGGGTGAACTCAAAGACACCGCCGCCGTCGAATTTCTCGAAAAGGCGAGCAAAGATGCTTCCGAAATGGTCAGGCGTCTGTCGATCAAGTCGCTGGCCCAGATGGCCGATGCACGCGTGCCCGATATCATCATCGCCGCGCTCACCGACAAGGCCGAAGCGGTGCGCTGCATGGCCGTAGTCGTGCTTGGCGAACGCCGCGACCGCGTCGCTCTGCCGCATCTGGTGAAGTCGCTCGAAGACGCTTCTGAAAAAGTCAGGGAAGCGGCAGCCGAAGCCCTCGCCCGCATCGGTGACCCGCATTCGATCATGCCGATGCTCGCCCGCCTCGACGACCCCTCCCCGATTGTACCGCTCGCCTGCAGCGAAGCGATCGTCAGCTTTGGCGAGAATTCATACGAAGTGCTTATCGAAGCGCTCAAGCACGCCGAAGAACGCATCAGACGTCATGCCTGCGATCTGCTGGTACGCATCGGCGAGGGCAATCTGATCGGCCGGCTGTTGCGGATTTCGCAGGACCGCAACAACTTTTTGCGTGAGAACGTTGCCCGCATTCTCGGTCGCATCGGCAACAGCATTGTCGTCGAGACCCTGATGCAGATGCTCGCCGACCGCAGCAGTGCCGTGCGCAAAACCGCAGCCGAAGCCCTTGGCAACCTGCGCGATATCCGCTGTCTCGTTGCACTGAAGAATGCCACCCGCGACCAGAGCCGTGAAGTGCGCCTGGCCGCCACCATGGCCCTGCAGGAAATCTTCAAGGCCCACAAGCTCAACTGATTTTTCCTTAAACCATCAAGCCGGCCGGGGTATAACCACCCCGGCCGGTTTTTATTTAGGGAGAAGGCATCTTATACCGGTTCGTCCGGCGCGGCCTATCAGCCGGGTTACTTTTTTGCCGACAGGAGGTCGGCGATACTCGGCAGCACCAGGATTGGGGCTGTCGGGTGCTCCAGCCGAATTCTGTCCTCAAGTTATCGCTCAGTAGAACCGCTCTATCCTGCGCGGTTCTACATAAGCACCTCCTGTGCAAAACAAGCTTCCGAAAAAGTAATCCCGGCTTCTCTCCCCGCCTGTGTAAAACAATTTTTCATATGAGCCTTTGTATAAGTAAGATTTACATACAGCTTTATTCTGACTGGCGATTTTTTACCTGGCTGGCGGTGAAAATAAAATTTGTTTCATGTGAAACAGGGGAAAATTTCTATAGTCAAGATTTGATTTATTATGTAAACCATAACCGCTTTACAGCTGATTTGATGGGCTGAAAAATGCCGGTCTGAAAAATAAAATCGGCAGATGCAAAACGACAAAACCTGCAACGGATGCAGTCATATAGGCAGCCACTGCAAGTCTGCCGGCGAATGAAAAGTATTGCCAATGAAAAATGTGTTGCCTGCGGAGGCGGTTAGCAATATGTTTAAAACAGGAGCAACTGAAAGGGAGAGGCAAACATGCGCGATTTTCTCATGCGGCCGATGTCGGTTCTTCCGTGTTCGCGGCGCCTCAGCTTCGTAAGGGCCGAGGGCTGCCATCTGTTCGATGACAGCGGCAAAAGCTACCTTGACACCTTTGCGGCCAATGGCAACGTCGTGGCCGGGCATGCTTCGCTCGAAATTCAGAATTCTTACCGCTCACCCGCAGCGGATGCCGGGCAACAGCTGGTGCGCGAGATTTCACGCATACTGCCGGGCTACCTTGAGCATTTCCAGTTGCTGCAATCGGGGGTCGCAGCGATAAAAGAGGCCTGCTCGCTGTCGCGACGCTTCCGTAACAAGCCATACGTGATCGGCATCTCGGAAGACATCGTGCAGAACTCGTTTCTGGTCGTCTCGTCGTCAGACGAAGAGAATTTTACGCCGCTGTTTTCGATCGACACGCATTTCGAGCTGGTCAGTCACAATCTCAGCCATCCACCGGTCACCGGTCACAAAAGGCTTTCAGAACTCGGGAAATCATGCCGTGGTGCCTGCCTGTGCTCTCTCGAAACTTTTTTCGCCGATCTTGCCGACCAGACGGCGGCGATTGTCATCGAGCCCTCGATCGGCGTCGGTGGTTCGATCGAGCCCTGCCGCAATTTTTTCGGCAAGCTCGAAGAATTCTGCCGGGCGAACGGTATCGATCTGATCGCCAACGAAACGCAGTGCGGCATCGGCCGCACCGGCAGCCGCATGTTCGGCTTTCAGCTGCTGAACATTCACCCCGACATCGTCTGCATCGGCCCGAGTCTGGCCAATGGCTACCCGATCGGCATCGCCGTTTATGAAGATCATTTTGCCGGTCTGGTCGAACCGGTTACCGCGACCGCCTGTTCGTCATGCGCGGCGGCTCTGGCGACCCTGAAAATGATTGAAAAACTCGATCTGTTGCGGCGTTCCGAGCAGCTTGGCGAAATTTTCAAGGAAACCCTGCACCGGCTTCTCGGCAATCATCCCCTGATCAGGCAGATCCGCGGGCTCGGCATGATGATCGAAATCGAGTTTGCCAGCGTCGAAGCCGCCACCGACCTGCACCACCGCGCCAGCGACATGGGTCTGATCACCGGCACCGGCAGTGTCAGGCAGAACATCATCAGGCTGACGCCGCCGCTGATCATCACGGGTGACATGACCGAGGAAGCCTGCCGCATACTGCTGGCCGCAATGCCCTGACGGCTCACTCAGGCATCGAGAAACGCTTCCACGAAATCCCGGACTTCGCTGAGTGCGACGCCGGTAATCAGCGCCAGATAATAGAGATACCAGCCGAGCAGCAACAGAAAGGGTGTACCGAGCCATTTCCAGCTGCGGTCTTCGTCGTCTTTGAACCGGCAGACGACCGCTGCGGTTACCACGATATGCGCGGCCCACAGCGTGATGCTGCGGCCGTAAAAATAGCTCTGGGTAAAGACGGCCAGCCAGACGAACGCCAGGCCGGCGAAGGCGTCATGCAGCACCAGCGGAAAAAAATGCAGCGGCCGCGTGCTGTCGACATGGCGAAACAGCCAGCCCTGCCGTTCTTCGCGCTTGAACGCCAGGCCGGCATAATAGCAGTAAACCAGCCCGAAAACGAGACAGACAAATCGCATGATTCCCATGCGCCTATTTTAACACAACCCCACCCCCCTGCAAACAAATCAGGTTCGGCATGATTTTGTTGCAAGGTGGTGCGGGTGGCGGTAGACTAGGCGGAGAAACAATCTATACGGAGGGAATATGGAAATCAAATTTGGGACATCTGGCTGGCGTGCGATCATCGCCGACGATTTTACCTTCGAGAATGTGCGCATCTGCTCGCAGGCGATCGCCGACCACCTGAAGAGCATCAACACCACTCAGGGCGTTGTGATCGGTTCTGACGCACGTTTCATGTCGCCGCGCTTCATGGAAGTCGCCGCCGAAGTCTTTGCCGGCAACGGCATCAAGGCGCTGCTGTGCGTTCGCGATACCCCCACCCCGGTCATCAGTTTTGAAATTCTGCGCCGCAAACTGGCCGGCGGCATCAATTTCACCGCCAGCCACAACCCGCCCGAATATCAGGGCCTGAAGTTTTCGCCCGCCTGGGGTGGCCCGGCGCTGCCCGAAACGACGAAAGACATCGAAAACCGCGCCAATGCAATCATGCAGAAAAAGGGCGAAGTTAAGCTGATGAAGCTTGCCGAAGCCGAGAAGGCCGGCATGATCGAGCGCATCAACCCGATGGAAGCCTACCTCGACGACCTGCGCAAAAAGATCAATTTCGAAGCGATCAGGGCGGCGAAACTCAAGATTCTGGTTAACCCCCTTTATGGCACGGCCCGCGGCTATCTCGACCGCCTGCTCAAGGAAGCCGGCTGCGAAGTGACGGTAATGAACGATCACCTCGACCCCTACTTCGGCAACCAGCCGCCTGAACCGTCTGAATCGCATATTCCCGACATGATCGAAAAGATGAAGCACGGTCACTACGACCTCGGGCTCGCCACCGACGGCGATGCCGACCGCTTTGGCGTGCTCGGGCCGAAGGGCGCTTTTTATGAACCCAACCAGGTGCTCGGCATGGTTCTCGATCATCTCAAGAACACCCGCGACTGGAAAGGCGCCGCCGCCCGCTCGGTAGCGACCACGCATCTCGTCGACGCGGTGGCGAAGTATCATAACATCGAACTGATCGAAACCGCCGTCGGTTTCAAGTTTATCGGTGACCTGATCGCCCACGACAAGATCGTCATGGGTGGCGAAGAATCGGCGGGCATGAGTATCCGCGGGCATGTTCCTGAAAAAGACGGCATCATCGCCTGTCTGCTGGTGGCCGAAATGGTGGCGATGCAGAAGAAACCGATCGCCCGGATTCTCTCGGATCTCTACGCCAAGGTCGGCACCTATCTGACACGCCGCCTGAATTTCAAGCTGACCGAAGAAGAAAAGACCCGCGCCATCGCCAACATGAAAAACGACCCGAAGACGGTTGCCGGCTACAAGGTCAGCAAAGTCATCCGGGTCGACGGTACCAAGTGCGTGCTCGAAAATGACGCCTGGGTACTGGTGCGCTTCTCGGGTACCGAACCGGTAGTGCGTTTCTACGCTGAAGCCCGTGACGAAGCCACTCTCAAAAAGCTCTGCGCCGAAGGCGAAGCCTTCGTCAAGGGCGTCTGATTCACGCTCACAACCGGCAGACGCTGCGGCGTCTGCCATTTTTTTTTGCCGGTTTTGCAGCAACGGTCGGCGGGCTTGATTTTAGGGGGGATTTTGCCGATACTTATAGTAGAGGAGCAGGAAGTATGTCTGTACGCCCGATCGATATCAAGACCAATCTTCTGGTAACCGAAGACGCCAGCAGGCTGCGTGAAGCGCAGAAGGCGCATGAGGCCGGTCAGGCCGAACAGGTTGCCCAGAATCGCAACGCCGCCAACCAGAAGACCGAAACGGTACAAAAAACCGAAGCCGGCGAAGGGGCAGTCATCAGAAAAGAAGACGAGGAAGCGGAAAAGCAGGGAAAACAGAAAAAAGCAAAAGGTACCCCTGCCCAGAAACCCGAAGAGGAAGAAGAAAAAAAACTGCCTGCGGCCAAAGATTCGACTCGCGGTCTGAAAATCGACCTCAAGGCCTGACATGAGCAGACCAACTGCAAAACCGCGTTTCCCGAGAGCTTTTTCCATGCTGCTGCTGACAGCGTCTTTTATTCTGCCGGCCAGCGTTCTGCACGCCGGGCATGAAGAAGATTCATGGCTGTTCAACCGCCAGGGTATGTACAAGATTTCGCAGGGTGACCACGAAGCGGCGATCAGGGATTTCGAAGAGGCGTGCCGGCTGAACCCGTTCAACGACACGGCGCTTGCGAATCTGGCCTGTGCCCGCAACAATCTCGGGGTGACTCTTGCGTCCCGCAAGCAGTTTGCCGAAGCGATCAGGCAGTTCGAGGCGGCCCGCGCCCAGAAGCCCGAAGACGTGTCGATACGGCTCAATCTGCTGTCGACTCTGGTTACCGTCAAGAATGCGCCGGCAGTCGAACGTGAGGCCCGCGAACTGCTGAAACTGCGGCCCAATAATGCCGAACTGATTCTGAAAATTGCGGCGGCCTACCAGAAGACCGAAAATTCGGGGGCGGCGATCGCGACCCTGCAGGAATTCGCCGAACGGCAACCGGGCAATGCGCGGGTGCATGGCATGCTCGGGCGGATGCTCTACCGCAACGGTGAGCTGCGCGAAGGCGAGTATCATCTGCGACGCAGCAGCGAGATCAACCCCGACGATGCCGAGACACTTAAATTTCTCGAGCGCCTCGAACGCGAGTCGGCGGTCGAAAAGGATCTGCAGCATTATACCAGCGTGCATTTCAGTCTGGCCTGCCCGGCTTCCTACCCCGAAGAATGGGCCGAAGACATTCTCGAACTGCTCGAAGACTCCTATCAGAGTGTTGGTGAGCGGTTGAACTTTTTTCCGGCGCAGCGCTCACAGGTTCTCATCATGCAGACCGATGCCTTCAGAATGGTGCATGACCTGCCTGACTGGGCCGGTGGCGTTTATGACGGCCGTATCCGGCTGCCAGTTCCGGGCAGCAACGTGCGGCCAGAAGCGCTTATGGGCGCAGTGCGGCATGAATACGTGCACCACGTGCTCTTTCTTATGTCGTCGGGCAACTGCCCGATCTGGTTGAACGAGGGTCTGGCACAGCTGTTCGAATATGATGCCGGCAGTCCGCAGAAGTATGCAGCCCAGAGCCCGGACAATGCGATCAGTTCACTGAAAGAAATCGACGCCGCCTTCAGAGGCAGCCCCGACCGGCAGCAGGCGGCGGCACTCTATCGCAGTTCGCTTGTTGCAACGGCGCGTCTCGTTGAAGAATTTGGCTGGCAAAGGATTTCAGAGTTACTGAACAGCCTCGCAACCGGCAGCAGCCTCGACAAATCGAGTCTGGAAATTCTCGCCCTCGACTACCACGAGCTTGAAACTCTCTGCCTCGCCCGGCACTAAAACATGCCGCGCCACATCATGGCGTAGAGAATGCGCATAATTACTTCGATGAGCAGCAGAAAAAGCATCGGGCCGAGATCGATGTAGCCGGGCCCCATCGGAATCAGCACCTGAAAGCGGCGCAGCACCAGATCGACACGGTCGGTGACCGGCTTTATTGCGGGCGGCAGGCGGCCGGGCATGACCCAGGTAAGAATGACTCTGATAAAAACCACGAGTTGCAGAATTCGCAGCAGTTCGATAAGCAGGCGCAGCATTATTTTTCTCCGGTGAAGAGGGCGGTGCCGATACGAACCAGGGTGGCACCTTCAGCAATCGCGAGGTGGAAATCGCCCGACATGCCCATCGACAGGTGATGCGGGTTCCAGGCCCGGCCCTGCAGGCTGTGGCTGGCGGCAAACAATTCGGCCAGTTCATGAAAGCAGGCGCGGGTCGTTGTTTCGTCGGCATCGAGCGGCGCCATGCCCATCATACCGCGCAGGTCGAGGTGTTCGCTGTCGCGGTATTCCCTGATGACAGCGAGAATTTCGTCGCAGGCGAAGCCCTGTTTGGCGGTTTCGCGTGAAATATGAACCTGCAGCAGTGCCGGGCAGCGGCGGCCGGTTTTGCGGGCCCAGGTCGAGAATTCTTCGAGCAGTTCGCGGCGGTCGAGTGAGTGAACCAGACCGGCGACCGGGTAGACATACTTGATCTTGTTGGTCTGCAGCGGGCCGATGAAGTGCCAGATGATCGGCAGGTCGGCAAGTTCGCGGGCCTTGTCGCGCAGCATCTGCGGGCGATTTTCGGCGAAATCGCGCTGTCCGAGGGCGTGCATGGCTCTGATCGTGGCGCTGTCGACGGTTTTGGAAACGGCGACCAGACCGACATGGCTTTGAGAACGGCCGGCAGTGGCTGCGGCGGCAGCGAGGGCAGATTGAATTCGCGAAAGATTGGCAGCGAGGGGCATGGCTTTTCCTGTCACTTTTCGGGGCGGGTGCGCATGCGCAGCACGTTGAGTGAAACGGGTCTGAGGCTGAGACGATCGGCGATGGCCGGCACGTGGGTGATCTGCAGGGAACCGGGTTCGGTGTTGTCGACCCAGCGCTGCAGGTTGCCGCCGATGCAGGCGCCGTGAATTCTGATTTTCAGGCTTTCGCCACCGAAAAGGCGCCGGAAGGTAATTGGAGTGCCCTGCTGTGGCCTTGATTCGGCAGAGTAGACGCCGGCGCCAGGCTTGTAAATTGCGGCCCGGATCAGCCACTCGCTGGCGGCACTGATGAATTCGGGGCCGGGGTTTGCTTCTTTGATGTAGTTTTCGAGGTCTACGGTCGAGAGGGCGGTGCCTTCGCCGGCGATCAGCAGCAGATTGAGGTTCGAGTCGATGTTGGTCGGGCCGGTAATGAAGATATGACCGGGGGTGACGATCACCAGATCGGAGCCGATATCACCGCGCAGATAGACCGAGCGTTCGGAGAAAATCAGGCGGGCGCCCTGCAGGTTCGGAGCGCTGATATTGTTGAAGCCCTTGAAGCGCATGTCGGTCGAGAGAACGATGTATTTTTCGTCGAGTTCATCCTGTTCGTAGCGGGTCGAGTTCGGGCCGCGGTAGCTGTCGGAAAACAGGTGCGCCTCGCCCGGGTGGTAATCGATTTCGTGGGGCTTGCCGTTGAGAAAGCCCTTGCCGTCGGCGTCGATGTAGATACCGCGACTGCGGCTCAGGGAACGCAAGTGCTCGAAATCAGGCCGCCAGGGTGGAATAAACGAATTGTAGCCCTGAGAATCGCGGTCGACAAAAACATCGGACGGGTTTTTGCCTTCGAGGCTGTCGACGGCATGCTGCATACGCAGGCTCGAGTTCATGGCGACGGCGTTGTTTCCCTGTTCGATACGCGGCTGACTGTTGCCACGGCGATAAAAATACATGGCAGTCTGCACCGGTCCGGCAAAGGTGTGTGAATCGACGACCACAGGAGTTTCGCAGTAGAGGGGGCCGCGGCAGGGTGACTCACCGGCCCGGGCGAAGCGGCGGCCGTAGTTATACGGCAGTGGCATGGTGCCGGTGGCGGCGTTAAAGGGGTCACCGCCTTCGGGTGCGAACATTTTGAACAGCAGGACCGGGTCGTGGCAGACGCCCTGGCGGTTGAGCCAGCCGGCATTGAAAACGGCGGCATTGGCGCCGACAAAGCTGTCGAGTGAACCGGCGGCTTCGACCCATGACTGAATCGGGGTGCCGTAGTAATATTCGTCGAGGCTGCCGAATACTCCGAAGTTTTTCACGAGGTCGTAGAGCTGCACGACCGCAGAGGTCGAATAGCGGTAACGGCCGCAGCGGCCTTCGCTGAGAATCTGGTATTGCAGACTTTCGTCGAGCAGCGGGGTGGCCGGATTGTCCTCGGCAAAAACCTTGCGCACCGAAATGATTCTGAACCAGGCTTCGGCTTTCTGGCCAAACTGCACCCAGGCATCGGTTTCGAGGCGGTCGGCAAAGAACACGGCGGTGAGGGCGCCAGGGTTGGCGGCCCTGTCAGAGGCGACAATCGCCGCCCGCATTTTTTCGATGGCGTGGTTGATACCCGATTCGGCTGCAAGGCGCGCCTGGCGGCTGGCGATACGCATCATGCCAAGATCGCGGTCGGCGCGATAGACTCTGACCATCAGTGCCACGACAAGAACGACGGTAAAGCCGACCATCACGAGGATCGGCAGCAGTGATTGCTTTTCGTCAGGTATTCTGGTCATTGGTTTCTCAGCTGAATTACGCGGATAAATTCACGGGAAGTGACGCTGCCATCGGGAGAATCGGCCTTGAAGCTTATTTCGAGGCGGCCCGGTGAAACCCGGGTGAATTTACCGTCGCGGCAGTTGGTAACAAGCGGATTGGCGAAGCGCCCGAGTCTTTTCATGCCGGTGGTGGCGGCAGCATTGCGCGCCACATAGGTCAGCGAGCCGTCGGCAAAAACAAAGCCCTCTTCTAACACCGACGGCACCAGGGCGCCGGTATCGGCGGCAGTTCTGAAAAAACATTCGCGGGAATTGCCGTTGAAAGGGTGCTCGAACTGCGCCGAGTTGGCGATTTCGTTGCTGACCTCATCGAGCATGTCATTGATATTCTGCACCCAGGCGAATTTCTGCTGGGCACGCTTCATGTCGTCGGAGTTGAGAAAAAAGAAAAACACCGAGGCACCGCCGGCCACCGCAAGAAAAACGGTGAACAGGGCGATTTCCCAGAGTGTGATGCCTGTGCGGCTGGTTTTCATGGTCATAGTCATGTTCATGGTCTCGTTCTCGCCCGCAGATATTCAAGACTGAGATTCTTGGTGAGCGGAAACACGCCCCATCTGACCTGAGTACGCACCAGCACATTGGCAGGAAACTCGGGATGCGGCAGAATTTCGACACGACCGACCAGACCGAGATCTTCGCAACCGGGTATAGCTTCGAATGGGCTGCTGAAACTGCGTTCGAACGGGCGGCTCAAAGCGCCTTCCATGAGGTTTTCGAGGGCGACCGAAGCCCGCAGGTGTGCGTCTGACTCAAAGACCGGGATAGCCTTGATCGACCAGAGCTGCACAAACGGCCAGAGGAAAAACGTGGCAATGCCGACATACAGCAGCTTTTCAAACATCGAGCGGGGCGCTGGGTCTGACATTTTGTTCCTCTACCCGTTATTTCAGAGCATACAGCCAGGTTAAATCAGTTCAGGGCTGAATACTCGCGCAGTTCCTTCATGAATTTCTCGGCCATGACGATCTTTTCTTCGTCTTTGGCGACCTGAACATAGCTTTTCCAGGTGTCGATGGCTTCATTATGCATGCCCAGGCGCTCATAGATAACGGCAAGGTTGTAGAGTGCCTTGTCGAGGAACGGGTCCTGTTTCAGGGCGGCGAGGTAAACATCGATGGCTTCCTCGTAGCAGCGTTCCATGTCGAGCAGACAGGCCAGGTTATACAGGGCCTGGGTATTGCGGGGGTAAATATTGAGAATATCGCGATAGGTGTCCATGGCGCCATTGACGTCGGATTTGCGGAATTTTTCGTAGGCTTCGGTCAGGCGGCGCGACAGGTCTGAATGCAGAACCGGCATGACGCGTGCCTTTTTAGTCTTCGCCGCTGCCGTCTTTTCGGTGACCGGCAGATTTGAAGCATACTGTTTGTAGTAATGCCGCACCTTGCGCACGTAGTTCTGGGTTTCGCGGAAAGGCGGAATGCCGCCGTGCTTGTCGACGTTGCCCGGGCCGGCGTTATAGGCGGCCAGTGCCAGATCGACCTTGCCATTGAAGCGTTTGAGCATCATCCGCAGGTAGTTGGCACCACCGAGAATGTTCTGGCGCGGGTTGAAGGAATCGGAGCAGCCGACGAGGCGGGCAGTCGAAGGTATCAGCTGCATCAGGCCCTGAGCGCCTTTCGACGACATTGCCTGCGGGTCGAAGTCTGATTCGACCTTGATGACCGATTTGATCAGATAGGGGTCGAGGCCATGGGTCTGGGCTGCCTCATTGATGTATTTGCTGAAGGTTTCGTCGTTGGGCAGCAGAAATTTCTGGGCCGGGGCCATCGAGCTGGCGGCAAAACTTGTCGGTGCCGGTGAATCCGGTGCTTCGCGCTCTTTTTTGCTGGTGACGACAATTTTGTAATTGCGGTTCGGCGGGCTGTCAGTGAGAAACAGCCTGCCGTGTTCGTCGCGGTATGAATAAATGGCAGCGCCAGCCTGAACGGCCAGCCCAAGGGTCATTATTCCGGCAAACCACAGTGCACGTTTCAACCAGGCCCTCCTGAGGCAATAAAAAATCTAGTGAATTCTCCTATCAGAATCGACAAGCAGCAGTGAATTCATTATAGCAGATTCAAGAATTCTTCATCTCAGTGAAAAACACATTACTTCTTTAATCTTGGAGTCTTGATCATGCATTTACAACTATTCTCTGGACTCCAACAAATTCAGAAACAATCGGGTCATTTTTCTCAACTTCAAGGCACAGTTCGATGGCCTCTGTCATGCGCTTCATCAATACTCTTTGCCTGGCTGTGACAACCCTTCAGTTGCGGAACTGATCCGACATAAAACCCCTCAGCATCCTTTTCGATTATCACATTGAATTCTCTACGCATTTTTGTTGCCCGCCTTGTTTTTGATTAGATTTCAAAGTATAAACCAAACCATTGGCAAACGACAATTCCTCAGAGAGAAAAAACTACTCTGAGGAATGAAAGACAAAAGCGTATTTTTAGCCCAAGGTCAGCTGTTCTGGCGGTGGAGGTATTCCCAGCTGAGAACGCACGAGGTAAAGTGCCAGTTATCGTCTTCGGAAATTTCTTTGCCGCCGGCGATCTTTTTTGAAATTCCTTCGCACAGCCAGCATTCACGGTGCTGGGCGGCATAAATGCGGGTGAGGGTTTCGAGTGTAGGGGGTTCAGTCGGCTGCGGGGGCACCACTTTAAGAACCGGTTTTTGCACGGTGGTCTCGGCTGCCGGTGCGGCGGCACTGCTGTGGTTTTCTTCGATGATTGGGGTCAGGGTTGGCACTGCTACTGAATTACTCATTACTACCTCAAAAATTTATGGTCTGCTTGGGTGGGGCAATTATAAAAGTTAAAATGTTCCGATTGCAAATCCTGTATTTTGATCACAGGCACCATGAATAGCCGGCCTGGCAGAAAAAATTCCGCCTCGGGGCCGATCAGTTTTCAACCTGCAACTTTTTTCTGTGCCCTTTGCACCGTGCACAGAAAGCCAGGCCGAAAAACCCATCGGCAGCGATTCTCAGCTGAAAAGTTTTTTCCGGTCGGCAAGTTCCTTCCGCACGGCGAGCTCTGCGGCATGCCCCCGGTTCAGGGCTTCGCCGAGGCGCTGTTTCAGCTGCTGCCTGAGCAGTGACCTGGCGCTGGCCACGGCCTTTTTGTGGCGACCGGCGACCAGATCGGGGTCGACATCGGGGTCATCGTAGTTGCGGCTGGCAAAATTGCGTTCCAGCCAGACCTTCATATCGATCATGATAAAATCACCTTCCGTTTCAAAGATTCACATCCTGTTAATCGGAAGGTGGTGCGGGATTGTTAATGATGAATTTTCAGCTGCCGGAAATCGCCAGCACCTGCCGGTGCAGCTCGGGGTCACAGGTGGCAAGAAGGCCATGCCGATGCCGGTAGTCGGCCGGATCATAACTGAATGAGCCGCCGTTCAGATCGCTCACTACCCCACCCGCTTCACAGAAAAGAATTTCGGGAGCGGCGATATCCCAGGCCTTGGTCTGGTTCGAGCTGTTAACGTAATAATCAGCGAAGCCGCGGGCGATTGCCATCAGTTTCAGGCCAACGCCGCCGCAGGAAAAAACCGCGGTGCCGGCGAGCCGGTTGTGAATTTCTTTGCCAAGCCGGCACGGGTGCGAGCGGCTGACGGCGAGACGCAGCTCCGAACTGCGGCGACCGATCTGCAGACGCTGCCAGCCGTGCGCCGGACTGTGCCACCAGCAGCCTTCCCCGGCGGCGGCCACGTAGAGATTTTTACCGACTGGCTGGTAAACCAGCCCGAATTGCAGGCGACCTGCCACTGCCAGACCGATCTGAATGGAGAATTCACCAGACTTGCGGATAAATTCGCGTGTCCCGTCGATCGGATCGATGAACCACACGCGATCATTGTGGGCCGGCGGCGTGTTAAGGCCGTGTTCTTCGCTGAGAATGCGGTCGTGCGGGTGCCGATGCCGCAACCGGTCGATAATATGGCGGTCAGACTGGCGGTCAGCGATGGTTACCGGTTCTTCTCCGGCCTTGAATTCGGTATCGAAGTCGCCGGCATAGATGCTTTCAATGATTTCAGCGGCAGACAAAGCCACCCCGACGACGTGAGCGGCATCGGGGTGCTTTATCGGAAGATCGTTGAGCAGTTTCACACGGTGAGAACTTTTTGTTCTGGTGCCTGCAGCGGAACTGTCCAGCCGAAAGTGTCTTCTATTTCACCATACTGAATACCGAGCAGCGTATCATAGAGCTGCTGGGCGATCGGGCCGACCTTGCGGCTGTTGACCACATAGTCAGCGCCACGATACTGCAGGTTACCGACCGGTGAGATACTGGCGGCGGTGCCGGTGCCGAACACTTCGGTGATCGAGCCGGTAGCGATACCACCGATAACCTCGTCGATCGAAATGGTTCGTTCTTCAGCTTTCAGACCGAGCATCGGAGCGAGTTTGAGCACGCTGTCGCGGGTGACGCCGGCGAGAATGCTGCCGTTGAGTTTCGGGGTGACCAGAGTGTTGCCGTTGGATACGAAGAAGATATTCATGGCACCGACTTCTTCGATGTAGCGATGTTCAGCGCCATCGAGCCAGAGCACCTGGGCGCAGCCTTTTTTGCGGGCATTGCGACCGGCGAGCAGGCTGGCGGCGTAGTTGGCGCCGGTTTTGGC
>ERZ795032.616-NODE-616-length-34927-cov-5.257341_pt1 | contig 34927 bp, 26 predicted proteins | sample MGYA00375124_ERZ795032 | MGnify/ENA primary metagenome ERZ795032 (study PRJEB30167, sample SAMN05720154) | activated sludge metagenome | isolation source: Anaerobic digester | place: China | collected 2015-12-16 ...
GCTAAAATGAATTTAAGCCCATAAAAACTTTTTCATCAAAAAAGTTTTGATCCTGCAAGGGCGAATTCATTTCGCACGTAGCAGGAATGGAGCTTAGTTTGAAAGAAATTGATAAATTTCTGAAAAACTAATGCGCATGTGCATATTTTTTGCACAAGAATTATGAAAAAATAAATTGCACGCGCGGCTAAAATGAATTTAAGCCCATAAAAACTTTTTCATCAAAAAAGTTTTGATCCTGCAAGGGCGAATTCATTTCGCACGTAGCAGGAATGGAGCTTAAATGTTTAGAATATGCTGTTTCGCTGATGAGATATCATCAGATCTAAATGTACAAATTAATGTTATGAAAAAGAATAAAATTAAGTATGTTGAATTAAGAAGTGTCTGGAATAAGAATGTCCTAGACTTAAGTGATAATGAGTTGGATATGGTGAAAGAACAGTTTTCTGATAATGGCATCAAGATATCATCCATAGGCTCACCTATAGGTAAGGTTGATATAAATGATGATTTTGAGAAACATCTGGACAGGTTTAAAAGGGCTGTAGACATAGCTTTAAAAATGGAGACCTGTTATATTCGCATATTTTCCTTCTACATGAAAAAAGAGGAACTGGACATTTACCAACAAACGGTAATAAACAGACTAAAGCAGATGATTGAGATAGCTAGGGAAAATAGTCTTGTTCTTCTCCATGAAAATGAAGCAAATATTTATGGAGAGACCAGTGCAAGATGCCTTAATCTTTTTAACTCCTTGCCATACACTAATTTTAGAGCGGTTTTTGACTCCTCTAACTTTGTTGTAGCAGGAGAGGATGTCTTTAATGAAAGTTTCAGTAAACTTAAAGATTATGTTGAATATATACATGTTAAAGATTCCAAAAAGGGTTCAGGAGAAATGGTTGTAGCAGGACAGGGTGATGGGCGGATACGGGAGATTTTTGATGAATTGAGGGATAAAGAGGGAATGTTCATTTCCCTAGAACCACACCTGACACATGCAGGAAAGTATAGAGGATTCACCGGTCCTGAGCTGTCTGAAAAGGCTTTGGAAGCATTACAAGGGATTTTGATGGAGCTTAAAATAGAGTTCGAGTAGATTTTAACAGGTTATGATAAGAAGACTATACTAAGAAGACTATAATAAGAAGACTATGATAAGAAGACTGCGATAAGAAGATTATGATAGCGGGCTATGATAAGTAGATTATGGTAAAGGAAGTGAAAGATTTGGACCGCAAAACAATGGTATCGGTAGAACGCGTAAGGGCTGCCATAAATCACCAGGAACCAGATAGGATTCCACTTGATTTAGGCAGCACAAAAATGACAGGTATCAGTATTAAAGCATATAAAAACTTCATCAAATATAAAGGATGGCAGGAACTGGATGAAAACCCTGAAATACTAGACCAGGTACAGCAGCTAGCTCTTGTACGTGAAGGCGTATTGGAAAAACTTGGAGTGGATACCAGAGGTCTTATACCATCTGCACCATCAAACTGTAAAACGGAATATAGGGAAGTTGGTGACTATATAGAGTTTACTGATGAGTGGGGTGTTGGTTGGAAAAAACCCATCACCGGAGGCTATTACTTCGATATGACATCCCATTCTATGTCAGGAGAAATGAATCTATCACAACTTGATGATTTTACATGGCCCGACCCACTGGACGAAACACGAACAGCTCAGTTTCCCACTCGCATAGAAGAAATCAAAAAGCATGGAGATTATGCTTTCCTTATGCATGGAGTCAGTGCGGGTATATTGGAAATGGCCTTGAGGCTAAGAGGCTTTGAACAGTTTTTTATGGATTTGATTCTTGACCCCGGGCTTGTTTGTGGAATACTCGACAGGCTTGTGGAGATAAAGATGGCTTATTGGGGAAAAGCCTTGGAAAAGGTAGAGAAAGATGTCCTTGTAGCTATCGAGGCTGATGATCTTGGAACCCAGAATAGCCTGTTAATTTCACCTGATATGTACCGGAAATTTGTAAAGCCAAGACACAAAGAGCTTTTTTCTTTCATAAAGGATAAAGTTCCGGGCATAAAAGTTTTTCTACACTCATGCGGAGCAATAAAACCTCTCATACCGGATTTAATAGAAGCCGGGGTTGATATTTTGAACCCTGTTCAGGTGTCTGCAAGTAACATGAATACAAAAGATTTGAAGAAAGAATTTGGAGATGTTCTAACTTTCTGGGGTGGAGGCATAGATACACAAAAAGTTTTGCCTTTTGGTTCGCCTGATCAGGTAAAAGAGGAAGTAAAACGCAGGATTGATGATCTGGCTCCTGGCGGAGGGTTTGTTTTCAGCACAATACATAATATTCAAGCGGATGTTCCGCCACAAAATATTGAAGCTATGTTTGAAGTTCTAGAACAGTGTGGAATTTATTAAAAATAAGTGTTGTATGGCACTGAGAAGGGAGAGATATTATGTCAATAAAAACAGCGATTTTAGGTTATGGGAGGAGTGGTAGCACCCTTCATGCAGATCCTATTGAAAGACTACCTGAGTTTGACTTAACGGCAGTATGCGACATAGACCCTGAAGCTCGCAGCAAAGCTTATAATAGGTTTAAGTGCAAAATATATGAAGATTATAAACAGATGCTTAAAGATGAAGAGCTTGATTTGGTAGTTATTGTAACCAGAAGTGACCAGCATTGCCAAATGACATGCGACTGTCTTGAAGCCGGTAAGAATGTACTTGTTACAAAGCCGTGGGCCCTTAATATAAATGAAGCTCAAAGAATGGCAGCAACAGCAGAAAAAAGCGGGAAACTGCTTATGCCATGGTTGCCTGCAAGATGGGGATGTGATTTGCTTAGACTTAGGGAACTTATTGAATCAGGAGTTATCGGGAAAGTATTCCAAATAAGGAGGAGCGAATTTTCTTTTGGAATAAGGCATGATTGGCAGACAGAGAGAAAATATGGGGGAGGATATCTTCTTAACTGGGGTCCTCATTTAGTTGATCAACCACTGCAGCTTGCAGGAAAACCTGTAAAATCTGTTTATGGTGAGTTGAAACAGATAATTAATCCCGGTGATGTGGAGGATGTATTCTTTGCAGTTATAAAGACTGAGGATGACATTACTGTAGTTTCAGAATACAATATTGGTTCAGACAGGCTTCCTAATTGGGTTATACAGGGAGATAGAGGAACAATATATGTAAAAGAGACAGAAATAGAGATACATAAGGTTAACTACCCGGAATCTTTTGATCCCAAATCTTATAGAAATCCTGTAACGGTAGAAGTAATTAGAGATGATGCAAAAGGAACAAACATGGTAACTATGGGTAATAGATATGGTGATTCTATGGTTATCTATCCTCACATAGCTAAAGCTATGCGAGGAGAAGAGCCTTATATGGCTTCTCTTGAAAGCGCATTGACTCTTACCAAACTGCTTGATGCTATACGAAAGTCAAGTGAAACAGGACAGGTAGTTTCTGTTTTCAGCACTGCAGTCAGGTGAAAGATATTTTTACGGTTACAATGGAGTTAGTTCTCATCGATTATATTCATGAGGTTCTATTGTACCATGTTTTTTTGTACTTTTAGGACGTAATCATTTGTGGTATACTAGGACATTATCATAAATTGATCAGAAATGTTAAAAAATTTACTCTAAATATATGATAAAAAATTTACCCTAAATATATTGACAGTTCAAAAAATATATGCTACACTTCTATCATAGTTAGGAAATAGTTTTACGAAAATGGTTTCCTTAAAATATTATATCACATCTATGTAAAAAACTATAAATGATAAAATAAATGTATGAAGGGGACAAAATTGACTATGAATATTAAGGATATTGCATCACTCGCAAATGTTTCTGTCTCCACTGTTTCTAAAATAATTAATAAAAAGGATGATGCAATAAGTGATGAAACAAGAAAAAAGGTTCTTGAAATAATTAAAAAGTATCAGTATGAGCCTTACTCGGAAATCAAAAAAAAACAAAATCCACATTCAGGATTAATAGGAATACTCATTCCTCCTAATGCGAATGAACAACTGTTTGAACTTGTAAGCTGCATAGAGCAAGACGCATCTAGAAATGGATATAGCATAGTTTTAAAAATTAGTGATTTTCAAGATAGCATGAGCAAAAGGAGCATACAGGTTATCATCGGCAAAAAAGCAGATGGAATAATTGTTTATACTGATAATAAAAAAGACGAAACCATATATTCATTATTTCAGGACCAGGATATTCCAGTAGTTTTGTTAAATAAAACTAATATACATATGCAGCAAAATATTGTTTCTGTCTTTTGTGAGAAAAAACAGATAGGCTTAATGGCTGCTAACTACCTTATAAGCAAAGGGCATCATAATATAGGTTGTATATTATCTTCAGATTTGCAGCTAAGCGATAATGAAATCTATGAAGGGTATATACAGGCACTCTATAATGTAGATATTCTATCTGATGAAGCATATGTTATCATTGATTCAGACCCACAAAAAACTATAGATTCAGTAAAAAGTTTGTTAAATATGAATGTTACAGCTTTTTTATGTGAGGACAGCAAACAGGCATTGGCACTATATGGAATGCTTCAGCAGTTTGGTCTTTCCGTTCCAAGGGATGTATCCATTATCAGTGCGGGTGATTCAGCAATTTCCGAAATTATGACACCAAAGCTCACTGCAATAAGATATCCGATATTAGAAGTTAGTAATACCGCTATTAATCACTTAATAAATTTAATTGAGAATAAAAAGAAGCCAAAAGAGTTAATTACTGATGTGGAACCAATTTTAATTGAACGTGATAGTGTTGCTGCACCAAATGAAAAAAAAGGTCAAAGGAAAAAAATCATTGTTATTGGTAGTATGAACATGGATATTAACATTTATACTGACGATTTTCCTGAATACGGAAAAGTATTGGTATCTTCCAGAATTGCATTAATTCCAGGAGGGAAAGGTGCAAACCAGGCGGTTGGAGTAGGAAAGCTGGGAGGACAGGCTTATGCAATAGGCAGGCTTGGAAATGATAACGATGGGAAAGAAATATATACAAGTCTTGCTAATAATTATGTGAAAACAGATGGAATCATATTTGATACATTGATGCCAACAGGTAAGGCATATGTAAGTGTAGCAAAAGATGGAGAAAGTGGTATTGTACTCTATCAGGGCGCAAATAGCCGGTTTTATGCCGACCAAATTGAAAAATTCAAGCATTTATTTGAAGATGCAGAGTATTGTTTAATATCCACAGAAATACCATATAAAACTGTGAAATATGCAATAAAGACATGCAATAAGAGGAATGTAAAAGTAATTTTAAAACCATCTATGATACAGAATATAGATATTGAATTATTAAGGCATATTGATTACTTTATTCCTAATGAAAATGAACTTAATCAACTAATTCCTGGAGAGAATACAGTTTATGAAAAGGCAGATTATTGCTTTAAGCAAGGAGTTAAAAATATTATTGTTACCCTTGGCGCAAAGGGATGCTACTTAAAAAATAAGGATTATGAAATGCACTTTCCAGCTGCTGATTTTACTCCAGTAGATACAACTGGTGCTGCTGATGCATTTATCAGTGCTCTTGCAGTATATTTAAGTGAAGGTAACAGCATTACTCAATCTATACGTTTCGCAACTTATGCAGCAGGTATTAGTATTACTAGAGAAGGCGTTCAACCAGCATTACCGGATAGAACAGCATTGGATATTTATTTTGATAAAATAGAACCATCCGAAAAATAAAGCAATTAGATAAAATAATTAAAAATTAATTAGTTATAATTATTAATCACCTCAAGAGGAGCAAGCCTATGAAAAAAATTTTAGTTGTAGGAAGTTTAAATATCGATTTTGTCATTAATGTAGATGAAATGCCAAAGACTGGAGAAACTGTACTTGGTAATAATCTTGAATTCATTCCTGGTGGTAAAGGAGCTAATCAAGCCTATGCAGCAGGTAAACTTGGAGCTAGTATTGCAATGATAGGTGCTGTTGGTCGGGATATTTATGGAACAATTTTAGTTGATAATCTTACTTCAGTTGGTGTAGATACTACAGCAATTGCCAGACTTGATAACCAGAAAACAGGTTCAGCTTTTATAGTGGTAAACAAACAGGGACACAATAGGATCATTGTTATATCAGGTGCTAATAAATGCATATCAATAGATATTATTAATCGACATATAAATATGATTCAGGAATCGGACATTATAATTATGCAGCTTGAAATACCAATGGATGTTGTAATTTATGTTGCCAAAATTGCAAAGCAAATGGGCAAGCTGGTTATTTTGGATCCAGCTCCCGCACCTGAATTTTTACCCGATGAGCTAATTCAAAATGTTGATATATTAAAACCAAATGAGACTGAACTTGCCAGACTTACAGGTTGCAGTATATATACAATTGAAGATATTGTGTCTGGAGCAAATAAATTGGTTAATCGTGGTGTTCCAACCGTAATTGTAACTTTAGGAGAAAGAGGCGCAGTCATGGTGAATAGAGATGGCTGGGTACATAAAACAGTCAGTTCAGTAAAAGCAGTTGACACAACTGCTGCAGGAGATGGTTTTATAGCTGCTCTAGCACTGGGATTAACCCGAGAAATGAGTATAGATGAGGCGATTGATTTCGGAAACTCTGTGTCCACATTAGTGGTAACACGAAAGGGAGCCCAGACTTCCATTCCTACTATGGATGAAGTAAAACTTTTGCTTAAACATATATAATTTAATGACGTTTAAGGCATGCGGAAGTTAATAACTTTTGCGATGCATTAATATAAACGTGTAAAAATAAATTTTAATTTAAAAAAGGAGTGAGGTAAATGAAAAAGGTATTATCATTAATTCTTGTAGCATTATTAATTACTGGCATTCTAAGTGGATGTGTTGTTAAATCAAACGAAACAAAAATACCAGATGCTGCATCTAATGAAACAAAAGCATCTGCGGAGGCTAAAAAGCTCTTACCAAAACCAACAACTTTTACAATAATGACTTTCGAGCACCCTAGTACAACAGTGAACCCTTATGGTATCAGATGGCAGGAGGTATTTGACAAGACAAATGTTAAACTGGAGTTTGATATAACCCCTCAAGGTGATTTCAATGCAAAGTTAGCAACTGTACTGGCTTCAGGTGTTATCTCAGATATTACCTGGGTTAAGCAGAACAACACAACAGAATATGGAAAGAAACTTTTTATGGATTTAACTGACAAACTGGAAACAGAACTACCTAATTACTGGAGGAAAGTTAAAGATGATATTAATTTTCTAAAGACCAAGGTTGAAGGAAGAGTATATAGTACATATTTTCTTCAAAATGATAATTATCCAGGCGGGCTTGTTCCAGTTATACGCTATGACCTTCTGGAAAAACACAATCTCCCTATGCCTGAAACTTTTGAGCAATGGTTTGAGGTCATGAAACAGCTTAAGAACCTTTATCCCGACAGTACTCCTTATTCAGGGAGAGGTGGGCGTAATACTCCTTTAAATCTTGAGTATGCAATGGGAGCACAGAGAAATCTAAACTATGATCTTGTTAAGCAACGTTATGTATATGGGGTGTTGGAGCCTGAGTACAGAAAAATTCTTGAATTCCTAAATAAGTGTTATGCTGAAGGAATTTTAGACAATGGATATATGAATACCAATGCTAATACTTGGGCAGAAGGCGCTGCAAATAACAAGATCTTTTTCTGGTATGATAATGGCGGATTTGCAACCAGCCAGACTTTAGCACTGAGGCAGAACAACCCAAATGCCCTAATGCAGATTATGCCATTGATGGAAAATGCTCAAGGTGAAAAAAGAGGTCAGATATACGCCAAACACTGGTACAATGAACAACTGGTATTTAGCAAAAACACATCAAAACCTGAAGAACTCCTTAAGTTTATTAACTGGATGTACAGCGATGAAGCATTGCTAATTAACAATCTTGGTAAAGAAGGTATCACTTACAATGTACTTCCAAACGGAGAAGTTGAACTTCCAAAGGAACTTGTTGATAAGTACAAAGTATCCACAAGTCCGGATGATGCCTGGCAATCAGACCTTGGAGTTGGTTATCTTAATGTTACGCCTTTTGTTGGATATACACCATTATTAGGTAAAGCACTTGGAACATTTAATGAAGGTTTTTACGATGTTCTATTACCAGATCTTAAAGCCGGATACTATAAAGAACAGTGGGTTGCTGTGGTATTAGATCCTGAAGTAAAGAAATCAATTAATGAACTTGAAAAGCAGATTAATTCACTTATTAATAATCAAATTCCAAAATTCATTGATGGAACAAGACCCCTAAGTGAGTTTGATCAGTTTGTTGCAGAAGTTAAAAAACTCGGTGCGGAAGATGTTTTAAAAGCATACAACGATGCAGTGGCTGCTCTGAAATAAGCATGCATTAATGTAACATTAATATAAAATAAATTATTTACTAAATCAGTAAAGCACTATAAAGTATTGAGGGCATACCACAAGAGTGTGTATCCAATTATCAGTGGTTTGTCCTCTCACCATATAAGATAGGAGTGGGCTATGTGATAAATAATTATACTGATAAACCATTAGTTAAATTACCTTCAGAATGTAAACTTATTTTCAATGCTATGAAAGGCTGGAGCTATTCTCATCATCCCTTCATTACATTTTTTAAAGGTAAATTCCACGCAATATGGTCTAATGGACGTGTTAATGAAGATGATTGTGGTCAAAGGGTTATGCATGCTACATCAGAAAACTTTATAGATTGGTCTGTACCTGAACCTCTTGTGAACTCTATTATGGGTATTGGATCAGAACTTGTTTTGACTGCATGTGGTTTTTATCAGCATAATGGTGTTTTAAATGCCTACTTTGGGCATTATGAATATGATCCTTCATCACTTCAGGCAAAGAATTTAAGACCTAAAGGAGATATTGCTCACATAAATGTAGGGTTGAGCGTTGTAAGCACAACCGATGGTGTTAATTGGAGTGCACCAAGAGAATTAGGAATACCTATGGGAGCGAATTTTGGACCTCAACCAACAAAATCAGGCAGACTTATTATTTCAGGAAGTATAGTATATCCATACAGTGATGATATAAGCGGGACAGGAAAATTCACCTTAACCGGAATATATGAGAGTATAGATAATAGAGTGAGAGATGATTCTGAAGCAATAGAAGTTACGATAAAAAGAAAACAATGGCGGGATGCCAGGTTAATTTGTGAAGGGTCTTTTTTTCAGACTGATGATGGAGTAATCCATATGATGTTGAGAAGTAATACACCCAGGCTTTGGTGTACTGAAAGTACTGATGACGGAACAAAATGGTCAGAGCCCTTTCCTACTGAGTTTTCAGATGATCATGCAAAATTCCACTTTGGCAGATTACCTGATGGACGTTTCTATTATGTAGGTAATCCTATACCAAGAAGCGGAAGAAACCCACTTGTACTTTGTTTGTCAGAAGATGGAATAAACTTTAATATGCATTATATTCTAAGGGATGAACCATACAAGCAACAGTTTGAAGGCATGTACAAGGGGGGACTATATGGCTATCCTTGCACATTGATACATGATGGATATATGTATGTCATTTACTCAAAACGTAAGGAAAGCGTAGAAGCAACACGTTTTCAATTAAGTAAAATATAGGTAATATCGGGAGGAAACCTCAATGTGGGTGAAAAGAAGAGTATTATTGATACCTGTTATTATATGTGTAAGCATATTAATTACATCTATAGCAATAATTGATGCAGCAAGTTTACAACAGAATATCAACAGCCTGAAATCATTGAATGCTGACAACTTAAGCAATGTATCTATTCAAAATGAATTCTTTTCTAAGGTATTTAGTGAATATCCAGAGACGCTTGCTGGCGAAAATATTGAAATAGATTTACTAAACCCCACTGATGGTACTGCCAAGATAGAAAATAATATTGGAGGAAACCCTAAAGCAGCTTTAATTTGGGAGCATTTAACTAATGAATATAAATGGAAATTTAAAGTGAACGAAGCAGGACAGTATGTAATAACAATAAATTACTATATTTTAGGAGGATCTGGTAATAATGCGATTCGTAGTCTTAAAATAGATGGTAAAACTCCATTTTCGGAAGCAGATAATATTGTATTTTATCATGATTGGGAAGATAAAGGGGAAATTATAAAAAACAGTATTGGAGATGAAGTTCGTCCAAGTGTAAAAGCAAAAAAAAGCTGGCAGCATGTAATCATTAAAGATGGAAGCGGATTTTATTCAATACCTTTAGTGTTTTATTTTGAAGAAGGTGAACATGAGCTTTCAATGAATTATGTTTCACAGGATATGGCAATATCTGATTTAGTCTTTGTACCATATAAAGAAATAAAAAGCTATGAAAAAGTTAGCAAAAGTCATAACAGTGAGACAAAAGCGAAAGAAATTATGCTAACATTTGAAGCGGAAGATACAGTAATTACTAAAAATGATGCAACCTTAAGAATTGAGAGTAATGGAGATCCGGCAACTACGCCAAAGGCATTTGGTTATAGGGTTTTTAATACCATAGGAGGATGGCGCTGGAGAAGAGGCAACCAATCTATAACCTTTGAATTCGAAGTACCGGAAGATGGTCTTTACAAGATCGGATTTCGTTTTCTTCAAACATGGAATGATGGGCTTCCTTCATATAGAACAATTGCAATTGATGATGAAGTTCCCTTTAAAGAACTTCTGGCTTACCGCTTCAGTTATAACAGCTCATGGGAAACAGAAGTTTTAGGAGGGAAAAATCCATATCTTTTTGAACTGAAAAAAGGCAGACACAGTATTACATTAACAGTTACAATGGGTGAATTAACGCCTATTATACAATCCTTATATGGTGATATATTGTTAATATCAGATATGCTTCAGGAAATTGTCAAACTGACAGGAAATGCTCCAGACCCAAACTATGATTATCAATTTTTTAAGTATATTCCTACATTAGAGAATGATTTATATACATTAATTGATAGTCTTGATTATAAATATCAGATGATCAATAATATTACTACAAAATCTTCTACCATGAGCGGTAACTTTAAATCCATAAAGGAACAGTTGATAAGCATGGTTAAAAATCCGTTTTCCATAGCACGCAAATTAAATCAGATAACTCAAGCCCAATCAAGTCTCGGATCCTGGTATTTAGAGCTGCAAAATCAGCCTCTATTGTTAGATAAATTTAGTGTTGCAACTCCTGATATAGAGATAAAATACAGGAAATCCAATATTTTTGAAAGAATGTTGACTGAATTTCAAAACCTTCGTCTATCATTTGTAAAAGATTATAATAACATGGCAAGTATTGTTAAGGATGATGTAGAAGTCAAATCTGTTATAGATGTGTGGATTGCAAGAGGAACTGAATGGGCAGAAATAGTAAAGGAAATGGCTGATGAAAACTTTACCCCTGAAACCGGAATTTTAATTAATATGAATGTTGTACCATCATCACAGCTCAATACCGGAAGTGCTAATGCTATTATGCTGTCAATTATATCAGGTAGTGCTCCTGATGTGGCAATGGGTGTTGACTCAGGCTCACCGGTTGAATTTGCAATTCGTGATGCTGTTGTAGATGTATCTCAATTTTCTGACTATGAGGAGATTGAAAAGAGATTCTTAAAGAATATAATGATTCCTTACAAGTACAAAGAGGGAGTATATGCAATTCCTGAAACAATGGATTTTACCTGCCTTTATTACAGAAAAGATATTCTTGAGAAGTACAATATCTTAATACCTGATACACGCTACGAACTATATCATTATTTACTTCCCGAACTTTACCAAAATGGAATGTCTTATTATCAGCCTCATGACTTTACATCATTTTTACTTCAAAATGGAGGTTCTTATTATACAGAAGATGGATTATATTCGGCACTTGATACTCCGAAGGCTTTCCAGGCTTTCAGGGAATATACTGAAATGTTTACCCACTATAGTGTACCGGTTAATGCAAACTTTTTTAACCGCATGCGTACAGGTGAAATGCCAATAGGAATTGGCGGATATGGCCTTTACATGCAACTCTCCACTGCAGCCCCGGAGCTTGTTGGGCGTTGGGGTATTGCTCCTATACCTGGTGTTTTAGAAGGAGATGGCTCTGTTAACCGTTCTAATGCAGGTATTGCAGCTCAGTGTGATATTATTCTGCAGCAAAGCGGCAAAAAGAAAGAAGCATGGGAATTTATAAAATGGTGGACCAGCAAAGAAGTACAGATACAATATGCTCGTGAATTGGAAGCACTTGTAGGAATAGAAGCTCGCTGGAATACCGCTAATGCAGAAGCATTTGAATCACTTGAATGGCGTCAGGAGGATCTGGATGTCTTCAATGAACAGTGGAAGTGGGCGAATGAAACGCCAGTTGTGCTTGGAGGTTATTTTACAGGAAGATATATAAATAATGCCTTTAATAGTGTAGTTGTCGCAGGAAATAAAACACCTCGAGATGCTCTTGAGGATGCAGTAAGAGAAATAAACAAGGAATTAAAAATGAAGCAGGAAGAATATGGGGTGTTCAGAGATGAAAACTGAGGAAGTAATTATAAATACACATATTGACAAAAAAATATCTCAAACAAAATTTGGAGAAATAAAAATGTTTATCCATAAGCATTGGGTTGGATATATTATGCTTGTGCCATTTTTTATTCTCTTTATTATATTTGTAGTTTTACCTGTTATTATAGCACTTCTGTTAAGTTTTACTGATTACAACATGCTTCAACCTCCAAAATTTGTCGGGCTAAAAAACTATGAACTATTATTTCTTGATGACAAAATTTTCTTAACTGCTCTAGGGAATACATTCCTTTTTGCCTTCATTGTAGGTCCTATCGGCTATTTAATGAGCTTTATTGCTGCCTGGGTAATTAACCAATTAAAACTGAGAAATGCATTTGCACTTGCTTTCTATGCACCTTCCATAACTTCCGGAGTTGCAATGAGCGTTGTCTGGCTTTACTTTTTCTCCCCAGACAGATATGGATTACTGAATAACCTTTTTATTAATGCAGGTTTGATCGATAATCCCATATTGTGGACACAAGATCCCAACTATATAATGCCTGTTATAATTGTTATATCAATATGGATGAGTTTGGGGAATGGATTTTTGGTTTTTCTGGCGGGACTTCAAAACATAAATAAGGAACACTACGAGGCAGCTGCAATAGATGGTGTAGAAAACAGATATCAGCAATTAAAATATATTACACTACCAATGATGAAACCACAGCTATTATTTGGTGCAATTAGTTCAATTACAAGTTCATTTGGTGTTTTTGATATTGCAGTATCAGTTGCAGGCTTGCCAAGTCCAAACTATGCGGGACATACTATTGTAGCACACTTATATGACTATGCATTTATACGTTTCCAAATGGGATATTCTTCAGCTATTGCAACTGTTCTTTTTATTATAACTTATTCATTTGGGCATATAATTATGCGATTACTGTCAACAAAAGATGAATAGAGGGGATAATAGTATGGTTAAATTTAAAATGACTAAATCAAAAATGAATGTTTTAAAAGTAAAAAAGGAAGGAAAGTGGACATTTGTATATATTTTTATGATAGCACTTGTAGCTTTTACTTCTCTACCATTGGTATACTTAATATCTACAGCATTCAAACCGCTAAATGAGTTGTTTTTATTTCCTCCAAGATTTTTTGTAAAAGAACCGACATTGAAAAATTTCACTGATCTTATGCTTTCATTGTCAAGTTCTACAGTACCTTTTACCAGATATATTCTTAATAGTCTGTATGTAACTGTTATTACGGTAATATTAACAGTGTTTGTCAGCACTCTTGGTGCATACAGCCTTGTTAAACATAACCCTCCGGGAACAAGGAAACTTTTTAAATTTATAATTGCTACAATGATGTTCTCACCTTATGTAACGCAGATCCCCAGATATCTTGTAGTTAATTCGATTGGATTGGTAAATAAAATTGCTGCTTTAATAATACCTAATATTGCGGTATCATACAATTTTTTTCTAATAAAGCAGTTCGTGGAACAGTTTCCAAATGAATTGCTGGAAGCAGCTCGTATAGATGGTGCAGGTGAATTTTATACATATTGGAAAATTGTTATGCCGGTACTAACTCCAGCTTGGTCGACTTTAATTGTGTTTAGTTATGTAAGTTCCTGGAATGATTATTTTTCTCCATTAATTTATATAAACAATCAGGCGCTAAAAACACTTCCACTGGCACTTAGAACAATTTCCGGCGGTGGAGCAAGTATTGGTCGTGCAGGTGCTGTAGCAGCTGCTACAATGCTTATGACAATTCCAACAGTAGTTGTATTTACTTCAATGCAGAACAAAGTAATGGAAACTATGGTTCATTCCGGAATCAAAGGATAAGGGGGAAATGATACTTGAAAATTAGAGTATTAGTTCTAACAATTATATTTATAATGATGTTTAGTAGTGCAGCTATGGCATATGAAGTAGATTATATTATTAATGATGGCGAGCATGTGCCTATTCCGCAGCCATATATATATAGTAAAACTATTAATTCCATAAAATATAATGATGAAGCTGCAATTAAATATTTTAACCAGCCGGCGGATATTTTTATTGATAAAAATGACATGATATATGTTGTAGATACAAAAAATAACCGTATTGTGAAGCTTACATACGATGGTGAAGCAAAAATGATATTCACCGAAGCAAATGGCAAAAAATTTAATCAACCTCAAGGCATATATGTAGATGATAACTTTGATGTTTATATTGCAGATACAGGAAATTCACGTATTATACAGCTTAGTGCAGATGGAAGTTTTATAAAAGAGTCTTTAAAACCTGAAAGCGGTATGCTTTCCGATATTGCCATATATAGCCCTACAAAAATTGCAAAGTCTATAACAGGTGGATTATATGTTCTATTGAGTGAAAATATAATGGTTATTGATGAAAATAATAGATTCCGGGGATTTATTGGGCAAACAAAAATTGGATTTGATTTTACAGAATGGCTGCTAAGAATAGTTGCTTCAGATGTACAGAAAAAAAGTATTGCAAAGCGTTTGGCTGCAAGTTATGATAATTTTTGTGTAGATGACAAGGGATTGATATATGCAGTAAGCAGAGATACAGTTGAAGGTCAGGTTAAAATTTTAAATTCTATTGGTAATAACATATACCGCAAGTATACATCAGTTGATGATAATATTGACACCGTAGCAGATTATATCAAAAACTTTTTTTCAGGTAATATAATTTCAAAATCTTTTCAGTATGGTGAAAGCGTATATACTACCAAATGGGAAAGACCTGTATTTATCGATATTGCCGTTAGTTCGGATGGAATTATAACAGCTATTCAAAAACAGAATGGTAAGATATACCAGTACGATCAAACAGGAAACTTATTGGCAGTTTTTGGAGGACTTGGTTCTACTCAGGGTAAGTTTGCAATACCGTCATCTATAGCTATTGATAGCCAAGGAAGATTGTACGCACTGGATTTAAGTTATGGGAACATACAAATTTTTGAGCCCACTGAGTTTATAAAATTGGTGCAGCAAGCAACCATTATGTATAATAATGGTAATTATGACGAGGCAAGTGCTATTTGGGAAGAAATAATGCGCTACGATGAAACATATCCATTAGCACATTATGGGCTGGCAAGCACTAATTACAAGCTGGGAAATTGGAAAGCTGCAATGGATGGATATTTCAATTCAAATAACAGAGTAGAATATTCAAAAGCATTTACAGAATACAGATATAAGTTACTCAAAAATAATTTCTTTATTGTTGTATTATTATCATTGGCGATTATTTCACTTCTTTACTTTATTATAGTAAGAATGTGGAGAAATACTCTTGTGGTACTAGATAGTTTTGAAAGCTATAAGTTGCAAAAACTTAATTTTTTGAATGGACTTGTTATGGGACTTGGAATTTTATATCGACCAGGTCGTGCACTGGATAACATTAAAAGTGGCAGAGGAAGATTAAATGTTAAATGTGCATCCTTTATTTGGGCGGTTGTTGTTGCTGTAAGATTCTTCTTCATATACAATGTCCACTATCCACTGCAGGATATTGAAATTCAGGATGTTAATTTTTTATTGGAAATTGTAAAAATTACATTTCCCGTACTTTCATGTATAATAGCAGCTTTTTTGATTTCATCACAGTTTAATGGGGAATCTACATTGGAGGAAAATTTTGTTGCTATGACATATTGTATGATTCCTTATATAATTGTTACAATATTTGCAACTTTATTTTCACAAATACTATGTACACAAGAAAAGATGCTGTTTGCCCTTTTTGTAAATGGAGTAACAATATGGCAGTGGTGGCTGATAATAAGGGCAGTTAAGAGACTTAATGATTATAACATAAGACACACAATTTTTGTCTGTGTAATAACTTTCTTTGCTGTAATATTAATTTGGTTTACCGGGATATTTGCATATACATTGGTCGCACGTATGATACAATTTATTGAAGAAATATTGCTGGAAGCACAATTAGTATTCTTTTAAGGGGGCATTATATGAAAACATTGAAACATATTATATTGTTTGTTCTTATTATAGCAGTATGTTTTAGTTCTGTGAATTCCTCTGGAGCAGATAATAGTATTACTAATAGTACTACTATTAGTAATAGTTCAGTATTTGAATCCGACCTTCCGGATCAATATTTATTTATCTGTGAAAATGATAGATTTTCATTGAGCTATAGAGAGGATATCACTTCAATTGCACTTACTGATAAGTTAAGTGGAAGAATGTGGTATTCGGCAGTAAATGAAGAATTATATGATATTAAAAATTCATCAAAAACTTGGCAGACTTATATGCAGTCAATCCTTTCTATTAAATATGTGAGCAAAAAAGATACAAGAGGCAACTTTATTAATGATTATTCTGCAGCAAAAGATAATGCAGTATTTGCAGAGAAGCTTGAAAATGGATTGAAATTACGCATTTCTTTTAGAGATTCGGCAATTGATTTAACTCTTAAAATCGAACTTGAGGAAGATCATGTAAAATTATCTGTTCCTATAGACGAGATTAAGGAAAATGGTGAGTATTCTATTGTTTCTGTAGAGCTGCTTCCGTTTTTTGGTGCTGCTGCAAAGGATGCTGATGGGTATATTGTGTATCCGGATGGCAGTGGCGCGATTAGCTATTTTAATGAAACAGATAACAAACATCAGTTTACGAAACAATATACTATTGATGTTTATTCCTTGCTTGATCATGAGAAGATATTTGATGAAACAAATGAAGAAAATTGTGCGATGCTCCCTATTTATGGAATAAAAAATGAGAAGAATGCTTTCCTTGCTGTAATTACAAAAGGAGATTCAAGTGCTAAAATTAATGTTAACACCAGTGTTAATTCATCAGCGGTAAAACTTAATAGAGCAAGTTTTGAGTTTGTGTATCGGAATCAATACCGGATTTATCTTTCCAACATCATAATAAATGGCAGGAGCAGAACAACAAACCCCTACGGAGTTAAAGTTGATAAAGATATGATACAACTTGATTGCGAAGTTAAGCTTTTTTTCTTAAATGATGATGTAGCAAATTATAGCGGAATGGCAAATGTTTATAGGGATTATTTGATAAAAGAGGGATTGTTAAAGAAAAGCAAGCTTCAAGATGAGGTAGGACTTGCACTAAATGTTTTTATGGGAACAAGAGAAGAAAAAACTTTTTTAAAGAAATTTGTAAATATGACAACCTTTGACGAAGTAAATAGAATTGCATCTGATTATCTTAATAATGATATTGCTAATTTGCAAATTATGTTGCGGGGATGGAGTAAAAATGGATATTACAACCAGCCTAATATTGCCACACCGGACAATCACCTGGGAGGTTCTGCAGGGTTAAAGAGACTGGCAGCTCTTGATAAAGAAAATGATAAATTATTTTTATATCTGGAAACGAATGTGAATAGTGCATCAAAAAGCTCAGGAGGGTTCTCAACAGGACGTGATGTAGTATTACAAGGCAATAAGATACCAGTATCACATAATAAAAGTAAATTCTTAATAAATGCAAAGAAGATGGAAAGTTTATATGAAAATGCACTTATAAAAATGTCAGCTAATTTGCCTATAGGTGTAGCGCTTGCCAAGGCAGGTTCATTTATTACTCATGACTACAATAAAAGCTTTGGACTGCAAAGAAGCGATAATATTGAGGTATGGAAAAATATGATTTCACAGACATATAGTAATGTAGCAGCTCAGGGTGGAAATCTTTATACATTAGCTCTTGTTGACAGGTTATACGATATACCCATAGAATCCTCCATGAACCAAATTACGGATGAGAGTATACCATGGTATCAAATGATAGTCTATGGTTCAATACCTTATACTTCAGAACCCGGAAATCTATCATATGATTTAGAACTTTTAAAACTGAAATGGATTGAATATGGATGCATGCCATATTTTGAAGTAACTGTAAGAAATCCCCTTAATTTAAAGAATACCAGTTACAATACACTGTTCACTTCTGAAAACAGTAAGTGGAGGGAAGTTATTTTAGATATATATAATGAATGGAAATCAAAGCTAGAACCAATACAAAATACTTTTATGATCAAACATGAAAAATTAACTGAGGATATTACACAAATTACCTACGAAAATGGATATCAAGTAATAATAAATTTTTCCTTTTCTAAAATAAATTACAATAATATGGAAATACCTGCAAGAGATTACATTCTGGTAGGAGGTGCATATAATTGAAACGTATAAGAATAAAATCAGAAACAAAACAAGCACTTATTGGATTATTCTTTATAACACCTTTCATGATTGGAACAATAGTTTGCTTCCTATATCCTGTTATAGCTTCTTTTTTGTTAAGCTTCGGTGATACAAACAAGGAAATGGCAGGTTTTCATATTAATATTACTGGTTTCCAAAATTATTACCGCGCATTCATGGAAGATACATCTTTTGTGCCAATGTTGCTTAATGTGCTTAAACAAACACTCACACAAACACCATTGATTGTTATATTTTCGCTATTGATTGCAATTATGCTCAACAAAGTAAAGAAATTAAAGGGATTCTTCAGGGTTGTTATGCTTCTTCCATTTTTGCTAGGGACAGGTGAAGTACTTAATCATTTGACAGGACAGGGAGTAGATAAACAGATAATATCTATTTCAAATTCAAATATCATACCACGTGAGTTTATTCTATACCTGGGTTCAGATATTGTGAAATTGCTTGATACTCTTTTTGGAACTATAGTATTGGTCTTGTGGTCCAGCGGGGTGCAAATACTTCTTTTCCTGTCGGGAATCCAGAGCATAACACCTTCGCTTTATACATCGGCTCGTATTGATGGTGCAAATGAATATGATATGTTCTGGAAAATTACACTTCCAATGATATCGCCAATTTTGCTATTAAATACCATTTATACTATTGTAAATTCATTTACAAGCAAATTAAATCCAATCCTGGATTATGTAAAACAATATGCATTTGTTAATTCGCAACATGGATATGCTGCTGCTATGGGGTGGATTTATTTCGCGTTTATTCTTTTGATAATATTAATTGTTATACTGGTGCTGGGAAATTATGCCAGGTCAAGTGGCGTTAAGGGGAGGAAAGAATAAATGAATACTGGAGAAACAATAATAAATATGAACTATTTTGTAAAAAAACATGACCTGAAACATGACCTGACAAGTCATCGTTGGATACTTAAAATAAAGAAGTATCTTCCAAGAGTAATACTTTATACTTTTTTACTAGCTATTTCATTTATATTTATTTATCCTTTTTTATACATGATTGTAACTAGTCTAAAAAGTAATGAGGATCTAAACAATTTTATAGTTGTATGGATTCCACGTACTTTGCATTTCAATAACTATTTACTGGCTGCAAAGCTAATGAACTTTTCAGTCACTTTTAAGAATAGTGCAATTACTACAGCTTTAGCAACTATTGGGCAGTTGATTTCATGTTCAATGGCAGGTTATGGAATGGCCAGATTTAAGTTCCCGGGGAAAAGACTAGCTTTTTTTATAGTAATATTAGCTCTTATTGTACCTGCCCAGGCAATTATAGTACCGCAATATTTGCTTTATTCCAAGTTAGGTTGGCTTAATACCTATTTCCCACTTACGGTACCTGCTTTTTTGGGATTTGGATTTAAGGGTGCACTTTACATTTTTATTTTCAGACAGTTTTACCTGGGGTTGCCAAAAGAATTGGAAGAAGCAGCAGGTGTAGACGGATGCGGATTTTTACGTACATATATCAAAATTGTTTTCCCGATAGCTCGATCAGCTTATATGGTTGTTTTGGTATTAGCATTAGTTTGGCACTGGAGTAATTATTTTGAACCAGCGATTTTTGTTAGCCGTACAAACCTAAGAATGTTATCTTCCGGAATCAATAATATTGCTGATACACTTAGACTGCCACCCGAAACTCTGGTCTCAATGTACAATATATCAGATGAAAATACACTAAACACAGCAGTTTTAATGGCGGGTACATTCATTGTTGTTTTACCAATACTTATTATGTTTGGTATATTGCAAAAGCAGTTTATTCAGGGTATTGAACGTACAGGGTTAACGGGTGAATAAATTTAAAAAACGTTCTATTACAAAAATATGCATTCCTTGCGGGTCAGCAAAAATTACCCTCCAGAAATGTAATTTCCATTGGCAACATAACAAAGTAATATATTTTATTTTAAAAAAAATAAATGAAAGGAAGAATAATAATATGGATACTAAAAAGAAAAAAGTTTTATTCGATACTGATATTGGATCCGATATTGATGATGCAGTAGCACTTGCATACCTTCTTAGACAACCTATGTGTGAGCTTGTTGGGATTACTACAGTAACAGGGGATACTGTAAAACGTGCACAGTTGGCAAGTGTGTTGTGCCTTGCAGCAGGGAAAGGGGATGTCCCTATATATCCGGGATGCAGAATGCCATTACTTGATAATGAACTGCAACCTCATGTACCACAAGCAGATGTTCTGCCTTTATACAATCATCAGAAAGAATTTCCAATGCACAGGCATATACAATTTATGATTGATACCATAAGAGCTAACCCAGGAGAGATATCACTATTGGCAGTAGGACCTATGACCAATATAGGACTATTATTTGCTACAGATCCTGAAATTCCCGGTTTACTAAAAGAGCTTGTTCTGATGTGTGGAGTTTTTACAAATACACTACCACGGGTAGGTCCAAGAGAATGGAATGCGTATGGTGATTCTCATTCGACTGCTATTATTTATAATACAAGACCTGCTGTTCATCGCTCCATAGGACTGGACGTAACCTGCCAGGTTACCATGGGCTCAAATGAAGTCAGAGAGAGATTCAATGTTGATTTACTAAAAATTGTCTTAACAATGGCCGAGATTTGGTTTAACCGCCGCTCAATTATAACATTCCATGATCCGTTAGCTGCATCAACTTTGTTTGATGAAAGTATATGTGGTTTTGAACGTGGAAAAGTTGATGTTGAATTGCTAAGCGATCGTGTACGTGGTATGACCTATTTTAAAGCTGATAAGGAAAACGGTCCTCATGAAGTAGCTTTAAGAGTAAATAAGGAAAAATTTTTTGAACATTATTTTAGCTTATTTTAAGCAAAATTTTTAAATCACATTTATAAGCCAACATAATTTTGGAGGTGTAAATATGCAATTAACTATTAACAAAAAATATCTGCTTCTTCCTGTAAGTTCGGGAGCTGTAAAAAAAGTACTTTTATTTTATCATAATAAAAAGCTTGTTTATGAACTATCAACAAGGATTGACTATTTAGCTCCTGAATATTTTTTCCCGGTTGATATGCATCCATTCCAGGGTTTAACTCTTGATATCTTATGCAATCCTGATATGAAGCTTGATTTGCATATGACTGATATCATACCGGAACTGCCGGAATCAACGAAACGCTATAGACCTTTTTTACATTTTACAGTTAATCAAGGATGGCATAATGATCCAAATGGGCTTATACAGATAAATGGAGAATATCATATGTTTTATCAGTATAACCCTGCAGATAGCGAATGGGGGAATATGCACTGGGGTCATGCTGTTAGTAAGGATTTGTTTCACTGGCAGGAACAAGATGTTGCACTCTATCCAGATGAAATGGGTACTATGTTTTCAGGGAGTGCAATTATTGATAGTAAAAACAGTAGTGGTCTCTCAAAAAATGGTGAGCCCGCCATACTGCTTTTCTATACAGCTGCAGGTAATACATCAGAGCATTCAAAATACAAACTATTCACTCAATGTATTGCTTATTCTACGGATAGAGGAAAAAGTTTTGTAAAATATGAGCATAATCCAGTTGTACAACATATTCAAGCAAATAATCGTGATCCAAAGGTAATTTTTTCAACTGAATTAAATAAATATGTTATGGCTCTTTTCCTTGAAAGTCATCAATATTGCCTGCTTGTTTCAGATGACCTGCTTAAATGGGAAAAACTCCAGGATATAACTTTAAATGATGATAGTGAATGTCCAGATTTATTTCCTCTGGCTGTAAATGGTAATAAAGAAAATATTAAATGGGTTTTCTGTGGCGCATCTGATTTTTATTTGGTTGGAAGTTTCATGAAGGGTAAGTTTGTCGCTGAACAGGAGCCGAAACGATTATTCCATGGAAGAGTTTCTTATGCTGCCCAGACATTTTCGGATGTATTAGATGGTAGACGCATAAGAATAGCATGGGATAGATTAAAAATTCCAAATTCTCCATTTAACAGTCAGATGGGAGTTCCATGTCAGTTGAATCTTATAGAGGAAGATAACCAATATTATCTTTGCGCACAACCAGTATCTGAAATTGCTTCATTGTATAAGAATGTACATATAGAAGAAAATCTTCTTGTTGAAACAAATGAACCGTTTAAACTAGACCTTCAAAATAAAGCATATGATATAAGCCTTACCATTTCAGAAAGACTTGAGAATAATTTCTCTTTGACAATTTTCGGACAGATAATATCATATAACTTCGATTCAAACCAGATTATCTTCAAAGATAATAAAATTCCTGCGAAAATAGGGAAAGGTCCTTTTACAATGAGAATGATTGTAGATAAATTGAGTATAGAGATATTCAACGATTTAGGACGTGTAGCTATATGCAATAGTTGCATATGCGATTATAACTTAAATAATATGGAGGTGCATTCTGATAGCAAATTATTGATAGATAAGCTTTTGATTTCAGAAATTGAAATATAATTAAAATACTGGTCATAAAACTTAATATAAGAACTTAATACCATAGAAATAAGGGCGCTATTTGGATTAATTGCAGCAATTATCCAAAATAGTTCACTATTGATTGATTATACCAAATGTTTTTCACATTCTCCTATATATAAGTAAAATTTTTAAAAGTAGTATTTTTTAGATAAGGAGAGCTTATATGAAAGGATATAATGCTTGGAATTATGCACCTTACATTCCGGCTGGAGAAAGAACAGGTACATCAGTTCCATATATATGCCGTTTGGCGCCTTCCTATAACAAAGTAGAGGTAGAATGGTTCCACAATAATTATGAAGGAGTGCATCGAATCTTTTATTCCAAAGTCAACTCCGGGTCATGGCAGGAACAGCTAATTTCAGAAAGAACCTTTACCATTGAAGGTTTGGAACAAGATATGGAATACATGTTATATATTAAAGCGGATAACGGACCTCAAAGCATCGTCCGTGTTATACGAACAGGTTTTGTACCTGGAGCAGTGGTTAACTATCTTCATCCTAAAGATAATCAATATAGCTTTTCAGGGCAATATCTATGCAGTCCATCGCTAGTTAAATTACCAAGTGGTGTATTACTTGCATCAATGGATGTTTATGGAAGGGCTGCCCCTCAGAACCTGACACTTATTTTCCGTTCTAAAGACGGTGGTAGTTCATGGCAGTATGTGACAGACATTTTCCCTTGCTTTTGGGGTAAAATGTTTTTACATAAAGATGCTTTATATATGCTTGGTGTTTCTAATGAGTATGGAGATTTATTAATCGGACGGTCTGATGATGAAGGCAATACATGGACAGCACCTACTGTTATTATGAGAGGTTCCAGCAATATAAAGGAAAATGGCAATCATAAGGCACCTGTAGCGGTTCTTCAAAGTCATGGAAGGCTTTGGACAGGCTCTGAGTTTGGATGTTGGCATAAGAAGCAATTCAAAAGCAGTTTGTATTCAATTGATGAAAATGATGATTTAATGCAGGCTAATAACTGGACTTGTACCGGGTTTTTAGCTCATAATGATACATGGCCGGGAGCGGAACAGGAGTGTGCCGGAGGAATTGAAGGAAATGTAGTAGAGTCTCCCAAAGGTGAAATATTTAATATACTAAGATATTCGAAAAGTAAAGCTTTAATGTTAAAAGCCAATCCTGATAATCCAGAAGAAGGTCTGACTTTTTATAAATTTATTGAATTTCCATTGGCACATACTAAATTTGAAATCCAAAGGCATGATAATGGTATTTATTATGCTGTGGGAAATAAGTTTCCTGGACGAACAGTATTGTCAGTTTATACCTCAGAAGACTTAGAACATTGGAAATTTAAATGTGATGTAATGAATTACTATCAAATGGATATAAAAGAAGTTGGCTTTCAATACCCTTCATTCTATTTTGATGAAGATGATTTATTAGTGCTTAGTCGCACTGCTTTTAATAATGCTGCAAATTTTCATGATAGTAACTATATTACTTTCCATAGGGTAAAGTTATGTGTTCATCAGCAGTACACCAGATGATAGTTATTCGCTGCTAAAGTGAATAAACGAATAAGATGAGTGGACAAAGTAAATGCAACCTTTTATAAGTCAAAAGAAAATATTTATGAGGTATGAGGAAGAGAATATCTGGTTAACACAGAAAATGATGGCTATGTTGTACGATGTGTCAGTTTCCGCTGTCAATCAGCATATTAAAAAGGTTTTTGATGACGGTGAATTAGAGCTGGATTCAGTTATTAAAAAATACTTAATAACTGCTGCTGACGGCAAGCAATACGACACAAATCACTATAACCTTCAAATGATTATTGCTGTGGGCTTTAAAGTAAATAATCAGAGAGCCGTCCGGTTTAATGTTTGGGCAAATCAAATTGCAGAGCAATATACGATTAAAGGTTGGGTTATGGATTCCGAACGTCTTAAAAATGGTGGTAGTATCCTTACGGATTGGAACTAATTGTATCAGCGTATCTCGACCTTGCGGAAAACAGAGTAAGACGGCATATCCCGATGACAATGGAAGATTGGGCAAAGCGGCTTGATATTTTCTTGCAGGCGGACGAACATGCAATCCTAAAGGATGTAGGGCTATTTACGGCAGAGATTGCTAAATCTTATATCGGAAGATTTGTATCTGTAAGGAGCTGCTTTGCGTGCTCAATCCTTGTGTTTAAATATAGCTCATAGGTGATAGACCAAGATTTTCTTTAAACTTATGTCTGAAATGATGATAGCTGTATCCTGATAATTCGGCAAGAGTTTGAAGGCTTATATTCTGATTATAATTTTCACGGATAAATTTCTTAATGTATCCCATCTCATTGTGCTCCATAATTTTGCTTTCTTCCAACCTATAAAGCTCTACCAACATTTCTGTAACAAGTAAATCCAGCTTTAACTCATAAAAATTTTGTTTAGATGCAAATTCATTCCGAATTTCTTCAAGAATATTAAGAATTGATCTTGATGCTCCATCAAAGTATATACCCTCCCTAATGCTAAAGGAATAGCAGCATTACATATTGAAAACCCGACAAACAATACGGGGGTATCATTATAATGCCTTTCATCATGTATCGTATTTGGTGAAATAACTGAAAAGGAATTTTTTGAATATTCGCATTCCTGTTGACCTATTGTTGTCTGTCCTGAACCAGATAAATAGTAAACAAGTTCAAAACAATTATGTTTGTGAAAATTTATATATTCTGCATTTTTACGGATGATAGAGTAAATAAATTCGAATTTGCAGTTCAAGCAAATTACACCCCCAAATTGCATAGGAAATATTTTCTTCCTATAAGCCCTTACCCTTTAGGATAGTTGGCAGTTGATATAGAGCAAAGCAAGTTTGCTTTTAGTATATTTTAGCATAATTTATATTTGTATACTATAGATTGAATCAGCAGTACACTAGGAGTCCGCTTTGATAGCTCAGACTTTCCGAGCAAACTCCTAGATGATAATTATTTGCTATTATAACGAATAAAATTCATTATATCTTATTAATACATTGAATTTTATTCGATGACATAGTATAATTGTCTTATATCGGATATATAACACAAATATAATTCAACAAGGAACAAATTGGCATGCTAGTATCGATATAATCGCACTAAAATTTAATGATGTAGTTTTTTTATGTGTTATATGTAATATATAGAAAAATATTCTTACTGGGGGAGTTAAAATGTATATTAATCCTTACAGCAGTGCTGCAGAAGGCAAAGGCGCATGGATGAAATCCAATTTTCATACCCATGCAGGAACAGGACCGGATACCTGTGGCGCATATGATTTGGAAGAAGTTGTAAAACACTATAAAGCAGCTGGTTATATGATCCTTTGTATATCAAATCATGACCTTTTTACTGATACCTCTCACCTGAAAGGAAAATATGGGATTGGATTGATTAATGGTTTTGAATATAGTAAAAATCTACATATGCTTTGTATTGGCTGCAAAAGTCTAATAGAAGGGGAGCATCAAGCAGCAGTTAATGAATGTGTTAATCAGGAAGGGTTTGTAATACTTTGCCATCCTAATTGGCAGCATAAGGAGTATTGGCCGTGGGGAAAGATAGATGCATTAAAAGGATATGCAGGTATTGAGGTTTTTAATGGCGTAATCGGCCGTTTGACTGGTACAGGTCTTGCAGAAGATACATGGGATTATCTGCTTTCCGGCGGCAAACTTGTTTGGGGATTTGGGAATGATGATTTTCATAGGTGGCATGATTTAAATAAAAGCTGGACCATGATTTACAGTGAATCTAATGAAGAAAATGATGTTAAATCAGCTATTCGTAGCGGGTCTTTCTATTTATCAACAGGCCTTTTTCTTAATGAGATTACTTTTGACAACAACATAATAAAGCTAAGAGCAAGTGAGAATGCTTGCTATCCAAAGAATTATCAATACACGTTTATTGGTAAAAGTGGAGAAATGCTCCACAGGCAGGAAGGAGAATTTGGTGAGTATAAACTTTCAGGCAATGAATTATATGTACGGGTAAAAGTTATGGGAGAGCAAGGTTATGTTCTGTGGACCCAGCCAATATATAATAAAAATATGTTTGAAAGACCATAAAATTAGTGTACATACATATAAGGAGACTTTGATAACAGGAGACTTCTTCGAAAATGGGGAGGGTTCTTCCATAAAGGGACGGTTCTCTGGAAATAAGAGTGTGGAATATTTCCAGAGACTGTTCTATTAAAAATAAAATAACGGGTAAAAATAAATAACGGGGAGTAAAAATGGATAACAACCGTAATGTTCTTCTAATTATTAAAAGTTTGTATCCTTCATTACACAGGGTAGAAAAAAAGATTGCAGGATTTATTCTGGAGAATCCTGAAACAATTATATACATGCCTATAGCCCAGATGGCAAAGGATCTGGAAGTTGCTGAATCCAGCATAGTGAGATTTTGTAAAATAATAGGCTTTGATGGATTTAAACAGCTGAAAATCAGCTTGGTCAAAAGCTTGGAGAACCCAGAAAAAATAATATATGAAGATATAAACAAAAATGACAGTCAACATGAGATCATTAATAAAGTATTTTCAAGTAGTATAAGAACCCTTCAGGAAAGCCTCCAAACAATTGATGAGAATCAATTTACAATGGCTGTGGAAGCAATGCTTAAAGCAAAAAGGATAGAGTTTTATGGGGTAGGAACTTCATCAACACTGGCACAGGATGCGTATTACCGTTTTATGCGAATAGGGCTGCCGGTATATGCTGTTGTAGATCCGCATGTTTGCAGGGTATCTGCATCTACAATGGATAATACCTGTCTGGCAATAGCAATATCCTACAAAGGCAGAACCAGAGATACTGTTGAAACTCTTGAAATTGCCAAAAGCAAAGGTGCAAGAACAATGTGTATTACATGCTTTCCACAAAGTCCAATAACTAAAGTATCAGATATTCAGATCATCATGCCTACAAGTGAAGCCAAAATAATGAGGGAGGCAATATCATCCAGAATTGCCCAAATTGCTATAATTGACAGTTTATATACGGCTGTTGCCCTGGAAAAATTTGATACAGTAGTTGACCATATTGAAGATTTATCAGATATTCTAAGCAGCGTCCGGCTATAAGATAAGGTCGTTATAGATACGAATTGGTATAGATAAAGGCTGTTATAGACAAGGATTGGTATAGATAATAACTGGAGGCTGGATATGAGAAATGAGAAGTAGGGGGACACTATACATGGAGAACAGAACAATGAAATACTGGCAGAAGAGAATATTTATATTATGCTGGGCAGCATATACCATTGCATACCTGGGAAGAATCAACCTGTCTATTGCCATTCCATTATTGGAAGACAGCTTGACTTTAGATAAAACCAACCTTGGGATTATTGGCAGTGCATTTTTTTGGGTATATGCTTTGGGCCAATTGATAAATGGTAGACTTGGTGACAAATTTGCAAGTAGGGATTTTGTTTTTTTTGGGTTGTTAATTTCTGCAATATTAAATCTTTTGTTTGGCTTTTTTACTAACTTAATAGTTATGACTGCTTTGTGGGCATTTAATGGATATTTTCAATCTATGCTTTGGGGACCATTGATGAAAACTATTAACCAATGGTTTCCACAAAAGCAAAAGTCCAAGATGGCTCTTTATATGTTTTCATCGGTTGTATCCGGGTTTATTCTAACCTGGGGCGGTCTTGGTCAGATATCATCCTATATGGGATGGAAAGCTGTTTTCTGGATTCCAGGCTTAATCCTTCTTCTATATTCATTTATCTGGTATTTATATGCAAGAAACAGTCCGGAGGAAGCAGGGTTATGTCTTAAGGATACAAAAACATATACTGAGGATACAGAATTAAATGCCGATAAATTGGTGTTTCACACAAGGCTTTATTTGATTGCACTTGCTGGTATACCTCTTGGGTTTGTTAGGGAAGGTATTAGTTTATGGGCACCTGCAATGCTGCTTGACACCTTCCAATTAAACCTGAAGTCAACAATGAGTGCAGCTTTATTTATTCCGCTTTTTAATTTTATGGGTGTCATTGCTGCGAGATTGCTTATTATTAAGTTGCAAAATAATGAAACAAAGCTGGTGGCAATATTTTTTGCAGGTGGTATAATTACCTGTACCTTATTATATTTTTCCCGGAATTCAAGCATTGTCGCTTATCTGGTTTTGCTGGCTGTGTGTTCTTTAAGTCTGTATGGCGCTTCTTCAATCATTACTTCAGTAATACCGCTAAAATATCGTATGACTTCTTCGGTAGCCGGGTTTCTTGATTTTTCAATATATTTGGGTGCTGGACTGTCGGGAATTATAACCGGAGCTCTTTCCAATAAATTTGGATGGAGTATTGTTGTGCTGGTTTGGGTGATAGCTGGAGCAATAGGAAGTATATGCATGTACATGGCAGGCAGGAGATGTTCTAACCGTAGCACAGTTGCTAAAGTTGCTAATGCGGACCTTTCTCTTATTGAATAGATAAAAAAGGAAGAAATAATTATAATCCATATCTCCTACAATTGTTGTTATAGTTGTTTATGTATTGTATAATAATCGTAGAAAAAGCAGGAAATGAGTTTTTGTATCAAAATAAACTGTTACGTTAATTATATTTTAAATAACAGAATTGTAGGTAATGCAATGGCTAAGCTTATTAATGACGCTATTAACGCTATTAATATTAAAAAAACATCCAGCAGGATATACAGTAAAATTAAAAAAGTCATAAGCAATTGTGTCAACAATGTTAGCAGTATAGCTAAAGAGTCTACAGGTATTTTTAAAAAGACAGATACCAGACAGCAGTTTATAATTTTATTTGCTTTCAGTACTATAGTTTTAGTTGCAACTGTATGTATCATTAGCTCAGCTTATTCAAACACTATACTTGGTAGTAACGAAAAATATATAAATAATGTTGTTACGCAGTATAAAAATGAGTTCACGCATAACCTCAGTGAAATTGATCAACTTGTAAATGGGCTTGCCTATAATCCAGCTGTAAAGAATTATCTAACTATAAAAGATAACCCATATCAAAGGCATGTATACGCTTCTGAACTAATAACTTATTTCTATTATCTTAAATCTGTTAAAGTTGCAATAAAGGATATGACAGTATTTCGTCTTGATGCAGGAAAAGTCACTTATTATGATTCAATTAGACCTGAATCGTTGATTGTTGATCTTTTCGACCAAAAACCCCATTCTTATTGTTATGGTGTAGTAGAATATGGAGGAGAACATGGGGGGCGTCACTATAGAAATTTGCTTAGCGGGTGTTCGGTGTATAATAAGAATTATTTAACTGACGAAGTAGAAAAAATAGGAACAATTGTAGTATCAATAGATCCCTATGGACTTAGTATAAAGCTGGAAGAATTAGAGGGTGTTGAAAGTGTAAAGTATATGGTTTATGATGAAAAGAATAATATTGTTATAGGGAACATTGATACTAATAATGCTGAAATTGCAGATATCATTAACAAAGCTGAAAATAATCATAATGCAAATCATTTTGAAACAAAACGTTACAAATTGAATATTGTTGAAGTTGAGGGACTCCGAGGCAGAATTCTTACAATTGTAGATAAAAATCTTTTACTCGGACCTGTAAAACAAGCTGTTTTTTTCAGTGGACTTATTCTGTTTATAGCAATCATATTGCTTGTATTGATGTATTACTTAGCTGCTGGAAATATTGTTATGCCAATTAACGATATCATTGTATTTTTACAAACCATGCGAAAAGAGGATATTAGTAAGCTTGATAAAAGAATTCCTATTGTAGGAAATAAAGATATAAGATTATTTTCATTAGAATTTAATAATGCGTTGGATGAGATTAATGCACTTACATATAAACTAATTGATAAAAACTCACGCTTATACGAAATGGAAATTACTAAAAAACAATCAGAGATAGCTTTATTGAGAAGCCAAATAAATCCTCATTTTTTATATAATACCTTGGAAGCAATACGTTCAATTGCAGTAATACGTGATGTACCTGAAATAAAGGACATATCCAGATCTCTGGCAAGAATAATGAAATACAGCATCAAAGGATATGAAAACGTGACATTAGCCGAAGAACTAGGTATTATAAAAGATTATATTCAGATTCAAAATACAAGATTTGACAATAAGTTTTCAACTGAATTTATTATTGAACCGGAAGCACTTGCCTGTACTATACCTAAAATGACCCTGCAGCCAATAGTTGAAAATGCTATTTCTCATGGACTTGAACTAACTCCAGATGCTGGGCATTTATTATTACATGCTTATATAGAAAATGAAAATAGGCTTGTTGTTCGAATTGTTGACGATGGAGTAGGGATAGATGAAGCTGATCTTGCTTCCATTACTGAAAAATTGGAATCTGAAGATTATAGTTTCTATCTTAATCACCGTGCAGGCATAGGCTTGGTAAATGTAAATTCCAGGATAAAACTTACACAAGGTAAAAACTATGGAGTTAAGGTAAAAAGCCAAAAAGACAAAGGGACAGAAGTAACAATATCATTTTTAGCGGAGGTATCCAACAATGTATAAGGTAATTTTAATAGATGATGAGCAGTGGATTATTAAGAGCCTTAAAAAGAGTATACCTTGGAATCAGTATGGATTTGAGGTTTGTGCAACTGCAGCTGATGGAAAGATTGCCTTGGAAAAGATTAATGAGTTTCACCCTGATGTTGTATTTACTGACATTAAAATGCCATATATGAATGGATTAGATTTAATTGCCAAGGCCAAACAGAGCCATCCCGATTTATTATCAGTAATCATTAGCGGATATGCAGAGTTTGAATTTGCTAAGACTGCAATTCAGCACAAGGTAGATGGATATTGTATTAAGCCAATTGAAGAGGAAGAGATTATCGATCATCTCAAGAATTTTAGAAAAGAGTTGGATAATCTAAAGCGCAGCCGGAATAATTTAGACCTGCTAAATTGTATTGAAAGAAATGATAAGAAGATGTTTAAGGAAATATATCCCTGTGCAGGCAGTATTTGTATTATAGTCTCTATTGGTGATAAAATTACTTATCTTGAAGGCAAACCGAAAGCATTATATTGCAATGTTTCCATGAATAAGTGGCTTTATTTCTTGCCGGAACCTATAAATATGCAGCAGATTGAAGGGAATCTGAGTAAAAATATCAAAGGTGTTGGAATATTTCAAATTAATCTTCAAACTGATGATCTGGTAAAAGGTATTGACGAAGCCAATACTAGAGCGCAGCAATATTTTTTTAATGAAGATAATAAAGTTTTTGCAGGTGATTATGATAAAAATAAAATAAAAACCTATAATCAGCTTTTAAATGGAATAATAGCTCAAGTTAAAAATAAAGATATTACTGCATTGAGCAGATCACTTGAGGAGATTAAGATAATTTTGAACAGTATAAATATTGTAGAACTTAAGAAATCATATAGCATTCTAAACACATTAAAATACCTGAATATAACAGGAGATGATTTAGAAGAAGATGAAACATGGATGGATCAGGATATTATATTTTTAAACAACTGGAGTAATGTGGAAGAGTACTTTGAATATTTCCGTCATGAAATAAAAATATTAGTTAACATTAAGCATGAAAGCATTCAGATATATTCAGGGAATAAACTTATTTCTGATGTTATCAATTATATAAAAGATAATTATATGAAAGATATTACTTTATATAACTTATCTACAGAATTTAATATTAACCAATCTTATTTGTCACAACTATTTAAAAATGAGACAGGAGTTAATTTTGTAAATTATTTAATGAACTATAGAATATCAAAAGCATGCAGCTTGCTTTTGCAGACTGATATGTCTATAAATAACATTGCACAAGAAGTAGGTTATGATGATTACTTATATTTTAGGAAAGTATTTAAAAAAGTTAATAATATGACCCCTACAGAATACAGGGAACAAAAGATGAGGTTAATAAATAATGAGTAACAGAAGATAATACGAAAATATTACATAAATACTATAAATAATTTCTATACAACCTTCTTTCTTTCTTCCATATACTAATAAGTAAGTAAATTAATACTACTATGCCAATTTGGGAAGTGAAGTCTTCAAATGCGCTTTCCATTGGCAACATAACAAAGTAGTATTTGAGAGGAAAAGAAATGATATGAAAAGTAAATTTAAACTTATATTACTATTGATGCTTGTAATAACTTTTTTTACTGGTTGCATCAAGGATATCACTGTATCTCCTGCGGAACAAACAACATCCTCTGTAAGCGGCACAACACCTCCTGCAAAAGAATCTGAAAATGAAATACCAATAGAGTACCGAACTGAAGAAATTTACGATAGAACAAATGATAATGGCAAATTGGTATTTTACTTCATGCAAATTGACGAGATTGATAATACTACAAAGTGGGGAGACTCTACGTTAATATGTTTTCCAAATGGTGAAACAATGATAGTTGATGCCGGAAAAAGCTTTGCGGGCGAACATATTTTAAACAGTCTAGAGCGTTTGGGAATTGACAGAATAGACTATGCAATAGCATCCCATATGCATGCAGACCATTATAAAGGTTTTTATACCATAATGAAGAATATTGATATAGGCGTCATGTACACACCGGATTTTCCATGTTTCCCGGATGAACAGTATACTAATAATTGGGAAAATGCACTTAAAAGTTATGGAGTTGAACATCGTCATCTTGAGATGGGAGACACATTAGATATTGGAGATGTCCATATTGAAGTATTTGGTCCTGAACTTACAGAAGCAAATATGAATACAGTATTATCACTTGGAAAAGATTCTCCCAGAATAGTGAACAACCTTACCAGTATTGTAATGAAATTAACTTATGGAAAAACCTCTGCGTTGTTTACAGGTGATATTTACATGATAAGAGAGATAGAATTGACAGAATTATTTAGTGATAAATTGGAGGCAGATTTATTAAAGGTACCCCATCATGGACATGATACTTCAGGGTCAAAAATATTAATCGATACAGTAAAACCTAAAGTGGCAGTAGCAATGGGAAATATTCTCATGGATCCCTATACAACATATGCTCAATATGTTAGAGCTGATGTTAAAATATATATTACTGTTATAGATGGTATGGTAAAGGTTACAATGGATGGAAGTGATATGGAAGTAATAACTGAACATGACAGACAGCCCAATTTCCGCAAAACATATGACGATAAACGTATAAAAGGATTGACTAATTATTAATTTAACATGAATCATTGCACTGTTATGCAACTAAATAATACTAATTACAAAAATAATACATATATGATACAAATAATTTCCATACGATTTCACTTTCACCTGCTATATAGTATTAATTAGATAAAATCATTACAAAGTATTCAATTAATCGAACCTTCAATCAATTAAAGTTATTTATCGAGGTGAGTAATGTATATTAATATGACTAAAAAAGACAGAACTATTGCAGTAATTGATACATTAAATGTTGAGGGAAATATAAATGCCAATAATGTTAAGAATATGAAGACA
>ERZ795032.621-NODE-621-length-34786-cov-10.072558_pt1 | contig 34786 bp, 22 predicted proteins | sample MGYA00375124_ERZ795032 | MGnify/ENA primary metagenome ERZ795032 (study PRJEB30167, sample SAMN05720154) | activated sludge metagenome | isolation source: Anaerobic digester | place: China | collected 2015-12-16 ...
CAGGGCCGCCCATCGCAAGCGCCGCCCATCGCAAGCGCCGCCCCATCGCAGGGCCGCCCATCGCAGGGCCGCCCCATCGCAGGGCCGCCCATCGCAGGGCCGCCCATCGCAAGCGCCGCCCATCGCAAGCGCCGCCCCATCGCAGGGCCCCCCCATCGCAGGGCCCCCCCATGGGATGCCCGGATATCTTCTTGGGCGAACACGCGGGCGAACACGCGGGCGAACACGCAGGTTCGCCCGTACAGGCCCCGCCCCATCGGAAAAAAAATGGGCGCCTGCCGAAGCGGGCGCCCGTTGGGGGAGAGGATGGTTCGCGGATCAGGGCTGCGCGACTTCCTTGATGATGCGCTCAAGCTCGGCGCGATTGCCGCCGCTGGCAACCATGGCGCGCATGGCTTGAAGATAGGTGGCCCGGAAACCGGGATCCTCGTTCAAGCGACGCAACACCGGATTGCTGTCGGGGTCCTGACCGCCCGTGCGGTAGTTGTCGCGGGCGATGCCCACGGCGCGGTTGAAAATGTCCTCGGTCAACAGCTCGGGATCGGCCTTGCGGTTGCCGGGATCGTCGTCACCTGGAAGAGGATCGACCACACCCTGGCCGGCGGGAGAGGCGGCGACGCCACCTTCGGCCTTGGTGTCGAGGCCCATGGCGGCCATGCGCTGGTCAAAGTCGGGAATGAGTTCGCGCAACACCGACTCCATGGCGCCCACGCGCTGCTCGAGTGTGCTGATGGTTTCCTGCTGCTTTTGCAACACTTCCACACCGGCTTTCACCGGCATGCCCACGGCCACGTTCACGTAACCGGCAATGCCATCGGCCAGCGCGCTCCAGGCGACGCCGACAACCTGACCGGCCTGTGCGGCGGTCATTGCCGAAGGGGCCACCGCATGGCCCACGCCATTGTTGCGACCGGAGGGAATGATGTAATCGCCAACATTCACCGGACCGACCACCTTCACCGGCACCTGACCGAGGAAGGCGCATTTCTCGTAGAGATGCTCACGACCGGGAGCGGGAACGTTGCCCAAGACGATGGGCGATTTGGAAATCACCATCACCATGTCGCCTTCCGACACCGTGCGAGAGATTTTTCCACCTTGCACGCCGACGATGTCGCCGAACATGAAGGTCTCCTCCGGATCGGCGCGCTCCAGCCATTCGGCGTAATCGGCGTTGCCGGAGGTGTAGCCCACACCCCATTCGGTGAGGTAACTGGTTTGCTCGACGATGATGTTGGCGGCGAGGAGAATGATTTTCGCCGCCGCGTAGGCGATTTTCACCACACCGGGCGTCACGGTAACCGCGCCGAGGCCAACGCCGACACGGAAGTCCGCAATCTCGGCGATGAGTTCCAGTGCGGCGTCCGTTGCGTCGAATACGTGTCCGAGCGTCATCAGCACGTATTCGAGACTGCCGATGCGCTCGCCGAAGGTTTCGCCTTCGATGCGACCGCGCAGCGAACTGTTGTCCCAGAAGCCCACGTAGTAGTTGTTGCTGCTGGTGGTGGTTTCATTCAGCTTGATGGCGATACCCTGATTGCTGCCCTGCACGAGCACGGGATAGAGATCGCGCTGGCTGCTGGATATCGTCTTATTGGTGTTGACGTGGAGCTGACCGCCGACGTTCAGATTCTGGCCCACACCCACGCCACCGGTCACCACCAGGGCACCCGTGGTCTTGCTGGTCGAAGCCGTCGCGTCGGTCACTTTGGTTTTTTTCTCGAGAATAGTCTCGCCCTTGTTGGTGAACGTCACCGGCGCTTTGGGCGTGGGATTGAGATCGGCATCGAAATTCGGATCGGGATTGGTGCCGATTTCAGCGTGATTCTCCACAACGAGATTCTTGAAATTCGCCGTGCCGCCCACCGCGAGGTTGCGACCGACGTAGGTGTCGCGGCGAACGCCGAGATCCTCGCCGACATTGGCATTCTTGCGAATTCCAGCGCCGCCGAGCACGTGCAGCGAACCAAGGAAGTTGGCGTCGCTGGATTCCTTCATTTTCTTGATCACCGGAACATCGGTGAGATCGCGCAGTGTGGTCACGCCGTCAACGTCGAGCGTACCGCCCACTTTGGTGTTGCCGGTGATTTCGGCGGTACCATCGAGGTAGGAATTGCCCTTCACATGGAAGGCGTAGATGGATTCGGTCACGCCCGACCAGATCGGACCCTCCACCAGCAAGCCGTCCTCGGGAGCGGGATAGGTGCTGGCGTAATTGGAACCGATGGCGGTGTTGCCCGCCACGCCGAGATTGCTTAGCGGGGCCTCGGTGGCGATACCGACATCGCCCTGCACGATCAGACCGTTGCTCGGGGCTTCGAATTCGCGCGCGTACTGCGAACCGATGGACACATTGCCCGCAACACCGGCCGTGCTTTTCGGAATGGTGGTACCCACACCCAGCTTGCCTTCGATGGCCGCGCCGTTGGTGGGAGCTTCGTTCTCGGAGAATTTGTTACCGACGGCAATGCCGCCCTTCACGCCCAGCATACTGCGCGGGCTCTGCGTGCCGATACCCACGGAACCTTCGAACAAGGCGCCATTGGGCGGCGGGAGATACTTGCCGGTGATATTGGCACCGACGACGAGTTCCCCGGCCACTTCCAGATCGGCGGCGGGATACGGCACGCCGATACCGACCACGCCTTCCACGAGTAAACCGTTGTCGGGAGCGACATAGGTGCCCGCGTAATTCGAGCCGATGGTGACATTGCCCGCCACATCGACGAGCGAAACAGGATCCGTTTCCCCGATACCGAGCTTGCCATAGGCGGTCAGGCGCATGCGCTCGAGATTGTCGGTACGGAAAACCAGCGCCTCGTCGTCGGACGTGCCGACGAAATCCAGCGCGGCGTCGGTATTCACATTGCCGCGTGTGGACCAAGGCGAACCGTTGGAGCTGTTGTTGGTCGTGGTGCCGCCACCGGAGGCGTCACCCGACGTGAGTTTATCCGCCTTGTCGGCGTGCAGGGCATGAAACGCGTAGGGAACGGAGAGAAGCTGCGACGCGCCGAGAAGCGCATAGTTACTGCCGCCATTCTCGTCCATTTCCACTTGCAGCCAGTAGCCGCTCTTCGCCCAGTCCAGCGCGTCGAGCGCGCCCTGGCGCAAATCGCCGCCGCCGATGCGCAGCGTGAACATGCCGAAATCGTTGGTTTCGACGGTGTGGCGTTCGGTGTATACCGCATGGCCCACCGGACCGTCCTTGAGTATGCTCAGTCGAAGACTGATGGCGCGGTTTTGCATCAGCGTTCCATCGGTGCTTCGCGCGACTCCCTGGTAATTCATATACGGGGGCGATTGTGCGAGCAGCGTTGCGGCGCTGAGCAAAACGAATAGAAATAACGTGAGTGCTGTTCTCATGGTGTATTCGCAGGATGTTGTTATAACTCAGCTTTGACGACTTTATACAGCGCGCGCTGTTCACCCGAGGGCGAGAGCGCTGCAAGCAGGTACAGGCCCGGCGAAAGCGAGGCCATGTTCAATCGGACAATCCTCTCGCCCGCACGAACCTCATGCTGCAGCACCGGAGTGCCGATGAGACTGTACAGGACGAGCGTCATATCCTCGTCCGCCCCGGCGACGCTGACAATGGCCGCATCGACGGTGGGGTTGGGGTACATGGAGAGGGTGAATGGGACGCGATGCTCCCCTATGGGAATCACGCTGAGGTAGGGCTGCTGCACACCTTCGGTGATGGTACCACCGCGATGCGTGCGCGTCTCCACCGCTGTCTGGCCAATGGTCCACGACACGCTGAATGTGGCTGTACGCGAGAGTCCTCCCGCTACCGCCACGACGGTGGGTTCCAGCCGTTGCGCGAATGCGCCTCCCGTGCAAAGCAGAAGGAGCAGCGGCAGCAGCACGTGTAGTCGTTTGTTCATGATGGACACGACCTCCGTTGTGTCTGGATATGGTTGCGTAAACGTCCATACCCCGCCACGATGGCGGTGTCGCACCAATGCGTTACTGTTGTTCCTGCGAAGGTTCAGGAAATGTACTCGGATCGCGAGAGGATTGATATACGCACAAGCGCGTATTCGGCTATTGCGCAATATGATGAGTGGCGGGTCGGACCCCGGAAGGTGGTCCGGCGGGGAATCAGTTGGATCGGCGGCGGTCGAGCGACCAGGTCAGCAGGGCGTTGCTGCCTTTCAGTCCGAGTTTCCGCGCGATGTGTTCCCGGTGTTTCTGCACGGTGCGGGGGCTGATGAACAACTCCGCCGCTATCTGACGACTGGTCATGCCCCGTCCGAGGAATTCGACGATGCGCTCTTCCGTCGGCGTGAGGCCGGGGGTCGCGTCGTCACTGAATTCATCACGAACACGCACGAACGGCCTCGCGGCGAGCGTGACCCAACCGCGTCCCGCAAGAATATCACGCACCAGTTGCACCACCGTGCTCTCATTCTCGCTTGCCAGCATGATCGAAAGCCGCCACCAGACCTGAGTGGGAAACGCGGGCGCACGATCGAAGCTGAATAAAAGGAGCGCGGGACGAATACCTCGCCGCCGGCAGCCATCGAGCAAGGCCTGCGCTCCGCCTCCCAGCAGTTCGTTTTCCGCGATAATCAGCGATGCTTGCAACGAAAACGCCTCGGCAAGAGTCTCGTCCACAAGCGTGGTCTCGACCAATCGCAGCCCTGGTACGGCATCCTTGAGCAGAATGCGCAATCCGCTTCGGAACAACGGTACGGTCGAGGCAATGATCACGGTTTGCATATACGCGTCCTTTCAGGGGTATGGAGGAAAGAATAGCGATTGCCCGCGACATCTCCTACTGCAATCGCGACGACTGAACCTCAATCACCACATCCACGCGCAGCATTCGCGGCCCGCGCTGCCCTGAAACGACCGCGGCCGGATTCCCCGAAAGGAATCCGGCCGCGACGGACAGGGTGGAAACGCGTTAGCGCGTGAGCAGCATCTTGCGCACCAGTTGCTCGGAACCGGCGCGAAGCTGGTACATGTACACACCGCTCGGCAGGATGTTGCCGGCATTGTCGCGGGCATCCCACTCCACAGTGTACGATCCCGCATCCAGCGCTTCGTCGAACAACGTGCGCACAGCGCGACCCATAGCATCGTAGATCACGAGCTGCACGTGTTGACTTTCATTCGTGCCGAAGGTGATCTGCGTGGATGGATTGAACGGATTCGGGTAGTTCTGCTCGAGGACGAGGCGCTCGGGCACCGGCAGGCCGTTGCCTTCGAAGTCCGCATCCTTCGGCTTCTGCGTGGGCACAACCACCAGCGCCGTGCCCGTGTTCGTGTTGCTGGCAAGATCCGTCACGGTATAGGTCACCGTATACACGCGCTCGCTGTTGCCATTGTCGCGCTTGGCACGCAACTGGAACTGCGTGTCGAACACGCCAGTGCTCGCACCGGCGATATCGCCGCTGGCATTCTGATTGCAGGTGATGGAGGTGAGCACCGCCGTTGCACCCGGCACATTGTCGCTCACCGTAACCGTTGCGACAATGTCGTATAGCTTGTTGTCGGCCGGCCAGAGATAGCGCGGAGCGAGCTTCACGCTCACCTGCGGCGCTTCGTTGTCGACCACCGTCACAGTGAAGCTGCACGTGGCAATCTGATTGCTGCCGTCGATCACCATGTAAGACACCGTGGTGGTGCCCAAGGGGAAGAAGCTGCCACTGCCGAGACCGCCCGTGCGGATGATTTCGTAGCTGGCGCAGGTGCTGCTCGCGATCGGCTGGCTGTAGGTCACAAACGCTCCGGCCTGGCCGGGATCGGTGTTCTTGAGAATATTCGACGGGCAGGTGATTGTCGGAGGATCGCCCACGACAGTCACGATTTGCACATCGGTCGAGCGATTGCCCTGAGCATCGGTGGCGGTCCAGATAATGCGATGCTGCCCCGCGTTCAGCGTGAGGCCGGCATTGTTCTGCACCAGCGGGCTGATGTCGCAGTCGTCGCTGCCGGTGGCGGCACCGAGAATCGTGCTGTTCACCGTCCAGTAGCACTCGCCCGGATCCACCGTGACCTCGATATCGGGAGGTGCGGTGACCGAGGGCGGGTTGGCGTCGAAGATTTTCACCTTCTGCGTGGCCGTGGAGAAGTTGCCGTAGCTGTCGGTGGCTGTCCAGGTGATGATGGTTTCGCCCAGCGGGAAGGTTGCCGGTTTGTCGTTGGTGACGGTTACCGAGCCACAGTTGTCGCTGGCGGCCGCGGTGCCCAGCATGACATTCGCTCCATCACGTCCGCAGGCGTTGGCATCGGCCGCGAGCACCAGATCGGCGGGCGGGAAAATGCCCGGCGGGGTGATGTCGCGGACGGTGATGGCCTGTGAAACCGATGTGATATTGCCGCCGAGATCCACCGCCGTCCAGGTCACGGTGGTGACACCGATCGGGAAGGTCAGCGGCGCGTCGTTGGTGAGAGACACAGCGCAATTATCCGTCACCGTGGGCACATCGAGTGTCAATGTGGCGAGCGGAATATTGCATTGATTGGGTAATGCGTCGATGGTTTTCGGCGAAAGCGCGGACAGCACCGGCAAGGTGGTGTCGACCACGGTCACCATCTGGAACGCGGTGGCCGTATTGTTCGAACCATCGGTGGCCGTCCAGATCACCGTGGTGGTACCCAGCGGGAAGGTGGGCGGCGCGTTGTTGGTCACGGTTGGTACTCCGCAATTGTCGCTCGCGGAGGCGGTGCCGAGCGATACCGAGCCCGAAGACACGGAGCAGGAGGCCCCGGCGTACACCGTCAGTGGCGCGGGGGCGGTGAGTGTCGGCTTGCGATCGTCGCGCACCTGCACCCAGATGGTTTTGCTCGTGCTGAGCCAGCTCCGGTCGGTAACCGTGAGGGTGACCTGCACGGAATCACGATCCGCACAAGTGAAGTTGAGCTTGCTCGCTGTTTTCGAGCGAATGTCGCAGCGGTCGAACGCACCGAGAATCAGCGTGTCCACCGTGATGGTGGCCGTGCCGGCGGGGCTGAGATACACGAAAAAGCGCGGATGCGGCGTGAACGTGGGCGGCGTGGTGTCGAGTATGCCCTGCGCCTCGTACGCACCGATGTCCGGACGTGCGATGCCATCGTTGTCGCCATTCACCTTTCGCGCGCTTCCGCGCTGGTCCACCATGCTCCAGGTACCCGTGCTGTCGGCGGCATCCACCGCACGCGAGCATTCGAGCAGGGCATGTGTTTTGGTGAGACCCGCGTTCAGGCGAAGGTCATCCAAACCGGCATTCAGCGGATTGGCGATGGTGCCGAGCAAATCGGAACCGACCCAGCCGCTGCTGCCCGCGGAGATACGCACGAGATTGGTGCCGAGCGACGACACGCCACCCGCGACATCGGTGCCGCTGGACGCTTCGTTCTCCGCCACCAGCGTGCGTCGAATGTTCATCGTGCCCGCGTTGTTGATACCGCCACCGGATTGGGCCTTGTTAAAGGCGATGGTGGAGAAATCCATACCGACGGTTCCGGAATTATAGATACCGCCGCCGCTGCCAACTGCCGTGTTGCCGCTCACGGTGGAGCGATCAACTGCGAGCGTACCGGCGTTGTGCAATGCACCGCCATCCATGCCGCTGCTGTTGCCGTCGAAGGTGCAGGACATCACTGTGGGCAGCGAGCCCGTAGCGAAGCTCACCGCACCTCCATTGCCGTCGGCGGCATTGTTGCTGAATGTGCTGTTATGCAGCATCATCACAGAGCCCGCGAAGTACAGGGCGCCACCGTTGCGATCGGCCGTGTTCTCGAGGAATTCCGATTGGAGAATAAAGGCCAAGCCTGCGGCAACATACACAGCGCCACCGTCGCGGAAGGCCTCGTTGTTGCGGAAGGTACTGAGCGAAATACGCAGCGTGTCGCCGTACTGGTAAATCGCGCCACCATACTGCACGGCGGTGCTCCAACGGAACACGCAGCCCTCCACCTGCAGCCAGCCGGCTGAGCTGATCGCCGCACCCGCGGTGGCGCGTCCGGCGTTGAGCGAGAGATTCGCAAGAATGACCGACACCGTGGTGTCCACCACGAATATGCGGTTCATGTCGTTGCCGTTGATTTCGAGTTTGCTCGGACCGCTGCCTTGAATATGCAGATCGTGCAGGATTTCAATGTGTCCGAGAGTGAGAAATATCGTGCCATTGAGCACGGGGCTGAACACGATGCGGTCGCCCGAGACCGAATAGGCGACGGCCTCGCGCAGACTGGTTCCCGCGCCGACAGTGGAGTCGGCGGAGGCATCAAGTTCATCCGCGAGTGTGGTGACTGTCACGGTCGTTCCGGAGGCCGCCACCTGTGCCACGCCCTTCGAGAAGGGCAAACACAGGAACAGCGCCGCCGCGCAGACCATCAGTGGCACACCGCGGAGAATGCTGGAATTGAAAGATCTCATCGTGATCCTGTTCCGTTCGTTCATGATCGATGAATTGAGCGGAGCAGCAAGCCATCGCGCCGGATTACTGTGCCGTTGCAGTCTCGCTTCTGGCGAAATATGCTCGCGACACTACCGGAATGGCCGGGCTCCGTCTTCGCAGGAACAGAACACAGCGGCATCGGTTGCGATGGGATATGATGACATGGAATGTTAGCGGAAATTTCCCAAAAGCGATATACGCATCTATGCGTATTCGCTCGACACCATGCTCTTGCTTCGCAGATTCCCGTTCCGCCATGCCGAATGGAACGCTGGAAAGTCGTCGGGCAACACGCGACCTGCGGCTCCACCATTGCACTGCAACGGGGCTGCGGCGTAATTTGCTGCATCTATCGGAGTCTTCCATGACCACGCTTGGACCCTTGCTGGAGAATTTGCTGAACGGACGCATCGGCGCCCGCGATGTCGATGCGATCATCCACTCGGCGATCTCGCAGGCGCGTTCCTATCTGCGCTGGTTGATCTGGCAGCGGAATTACACCGTGCTGCCTCTGGGGCTGACCATCGACGATCTGGCATGCGACACGGTGGCGGAACTGGTCTCCGATCTCGACGGCGAGCAGCTCGCGCGGCTGAGGCGCGCCTTGCGCGACATGCGCGAGGAGGAAGAGGCCGTGTCGCTGGAATGCGCCTTCAAGGCCGTGGTGCTGCGCACGGTGCGCTTCAATCTGGCGCGGGTGTTCATGGACATGCAGCCTGTGCGTGCGCGGCTGCTGCGTTCGTTGCGCCGCGCAGCGCAAACCCGGCAACTGTTGCGCCGCATCGACAGCGTTTCGGGATACTGGTATGCGACGGTGGACGGCGATGCCATGCTCGAACTGCCGGCGGCACCAGTCGAGTTGCTCCGATCGCTGCTGCGCGGTCCGGTGCTTTCGGTGCAACCCGCGCCCACTGTGGCATTGACCCTGCTCCAGCGCCTCCGCGAGTTTCCGGACCTCCGCCAGGCGGTCGCGGAAGAGGACGTACTTGAGCTGACGCTGGAATTGTTGCAGGCCGATCAGGAAGCCGCCACTCCCGACGCGCAGGACGACGCACTGTCGCCTGATCTGTCGCTGCTCGAAAGCACGGCGCTCGAGGCCTTGCAGGCGATGCGTCCCTGGCTGTACGCATCCTATGTGGACAAGGGCAAGATCGACGACCATGAGGCCGCCGCCATGCTGGCCGCCGCCGAGGGCTATATCCGCGGCCTGGCGCGCAACGAGGATTCCACGCATTACGCTTGCCTTCGGCGGACGCTGCCGGGGCTCACCCACCCCGAATATCGCTCCCGTTACCGCAACACCTACGAGTACATGTTGCGCGGCGTTTTCGCCACTGCGCGCGAACGGCTGCAATTATCCGAGGACGCGGTGGATCGCATTCCTCACATTCGCGACACGGCACCGCAATGAACAACGCCCATCTTTCCGATCTCACCTTGCTTTCGCTCGTCACCGCGCGGCGGACACATCCGCATCTCGACCGTTGCGCTTTTTGCCGCGAGCAATACGAGGCGCTGCTCGATCTCGAGCGCTTCGAGCACGCCCCGCCTCAAGAAAGCGCAACGACGCACAACGATCATGAACCGCTGCGCCTGGCCGCTCAAAGCGAAGAGGAGGTAGTGGATGACGGACCTCTGCTGCGGCGCACCTGGTATCTCGACAGCGGCAACGTGTTGCTGCGCGTGTTCGAAGAGGACGAACGTCTCGTCGGATATCTGATCTGTGCGCCCGAACGCCTCGCTCGACTGCGCCTGCACATCGCGGAACTCCATCGCACCTATGTGCCCGATAAACGCGGGCGCTTCGTGATCGGAGACTGCGCGACAGCCATCGAACCCATGCATGTGACGCTGGAAGAACTGTCGCAGGATTGAGCATGGACGACGGCAGTGAAGGGCAATCCGTTCCGCGTTCTCCACTCGAACTCGATCTCGCCGCCCGCGAAGTCCAGCGGCAACTTGCACGGGGCATCTCGCCCCCGCGACGCTTTTCCCTGCTGACGGATTTCCTGCGCCGCATCAAGGAGTTGCCTGTCCTCTGGACCGACTCCTACCTGCGCGGTTTTTACTCCACGCTTTCCACCTGTGTGCGGCACGAGTACGTATGCTGGACCGATCCCGACGATTGGCGCATCACGGTGCATACCTTGGGTGTATTGCGTGACAGCGACTGGGCTGCCGAGACGGCGGACGTTGGAGCGACCATCGACACAGCATTGGAGAAATGGTGCCTGACGCTCGCCGGCCAACGCGCGTTCAGAGAAATCGACGAAGTCCTGCACACCCATGCATCGCCCCGGGCCCTGCTTCCCGAAAGCGCGTGGCTCGGCATTCACAGCGCCGCCACCGTCGGACGCGACCCCTTCCGCACGTACTGCGATGCTGTGTCCGCCATGGCTCCTCTTCCCCCCTTTCTTCAGCGCGCATTGGAACAGTGGGAACATGCCCGCCTGGACGGCGCGCATCCCGGTGTGATTCTCCTCGACACGCGGCAGCGCCACGCACGCCATCTCGGCATGGTGTTGCGCCTCGAATTGCGATCCGGGACCACCGGTGGGCGTCGCATGCATTTTGTCAACACGCTGGACGAGGAGAACACCGAAACCATCGCGCAGCTCGGTCTCGCGGCCGATGCGGCCGCCGCCGTGGTGGGTCGGCACATGCAGCGGCGTGCCGTCGAGCGTGAATGGATTGTGGGCTTTCACGAACACGACGCGGTGTACAGCGGCGCATCGATGGGACTCGCCACCGCTCTCGCGCTTGCCGTGCGCATGCAGGAAGATATGAACGGGCCTCTGCGCTGGACGCTTCGTCCGCAGCTCGTCTGCACCGGTGGACTCGACGAGTACGGCGCGGTGATGCCCTTGCCTGCGGACAGCGTCGCGCCCAAGGTGCGCACCGCCTTCTTCAGTTCCGCGGACACGTTGGTCCTGCCCGCCGCGCATCGCGAGGAAGCGCAGGCGCTGGTGTTGCGGCTGCGGGGGCGCTACCCCGACCGCGCACTCGACATTCAGGGCGTGACTTCGCTGGAGGATTGCGTGCATGCGCCGGCGATCATTCACAGCAGCAATCGTTCGTCCTACGATCGTGTGGTGGAATTTCTGCGGAAGCATCAAACCGTGTTGCTGCTGGCGGCGGTACTGCTGCTGGCGGCAATCGGCGCGTATTTCTGGTGGAAGGCGAATTACCGCTATCCCGATCTTGAATACACCATGAAGTATCCCGTGGGTGAAAATGCCCTCGTGTATAATCCCCGTCGCGCGGACGGCTGGCGCTTCCGCGACAACGACCGCGAAGTGCGGCCGCTGTTGGATTTCGGCGACATGGAAGTGGGGGCCGACATCACCCGCAACGTCTACCTCTGGAACATGACACCGCAGCGCATGTCCGTGCGCCTGGCCATCGAGGGACCCGACAGGGACCAGTGGTTCATCAGCTGGCATGGAGGCACGCAGGAAATCACGCCCACCGATTCACTGCGTGTGATGATCAAATACGTGCCGACACGTGCCAGCGCGGGCAACAGGGCCACATTCACGCTGCGCGATCCGGAAAGCGGCAGCGTGCTCGCACGGCTTGCGTTGGTCGGCAGGGCGGGTCCGCCACTGCCCGCCGGCTACGCGCTGCAATTCGATGGTGTGGACGACTGCCTCTTTTTCGGCGAGCAGGCGGCCGCCTTCGCGCGCGAGGAAGGGACGATGGAGATGTGGCTGCGTGTGGACGCGTCGGACGTCAGTATCATGTCCAACTCGCGCAACATCCCGCAGGGGCCGGCGATAGCCAACATGGGCCTGCGTTGGTACGAGCACAGCATCGAAGTGAACATCGGCAACAACACCAGCCATGTCCCCTTCGGCACAACGCACCCCACCGGAGACGGGCTCTGGCATCACCTCGCCGTGGGATGGTCGCAGCCGCAAGGTCGCATTCTCGTGCTCTTCGATGGCGAAATCGTGCTGGACAAGCGGGAGGAGTTTCTTATCGAAGCGGCGAGCAAGCCGCACGTATCCATCGGTGCATTCAACAATGGCGAAGCCGAGAGGGGCTACCTCACCGGCGCCATGGATGAACTCCGTGTCTGGAAGACGTTACTGCCGGCGGACAGCATACGGCTGCGCATGCACCGCCGTGTGCATGGCCTGACGCCCGGCCTTGCAGGGTACTGGGATTTCGACATCCCCGCCGAAGTGCAGGCACACAACGCGAACGAGCGCTCGCAGGACGGCGTGCTGAAGGGACGCCCCGCGTACATACGCTCCAGCGTTCCCTTGCGCGCGGCGCATCGCAAAGTGGGGGTGGTGAAGGGTCCGGGCGCCTCGTCCGCCGTCCGCACCCCCGCCGGCCTGTGGATGCAATGCGGCAGCGATCCGATACGGGCCTCACTCGAACGCAGTTACGCGTTGCGTTACTTCAACCATGGCGGCGTGGATGTTCCCGTTCTGCTCGTGATGAATCAGGAAGCCGGCATCGCTCTGTTCTCCGAAAGCTGGTACGTTTCCGGTCTTGCCAGCGTCCGCAACGGCAGCGTGCGGGGATGGAACAGCGTGGTGTTGCGCGTGGACCGCGGGCAGCATACCGAATTGTTCACCAACGGCAGGAAGGTGTCCACGCTCTGGCATGCCGAATTCGCCCGAGGTCCCGGCTACCGCTACGAGGGCTTGCAGTTGGGCATTCACAACGATAAATACAACAACTTCGGTCCGAAATATTACGATCGCTGCGTTCCACAGCTGCGTACGCGGAAAACGTTCACCGATTTCCGCGTTTTCAACAAGCGCATTTCCGATTCCGCCGTCGCGGCCTACACGCGTGGCGAAGCCACTCCCGACGGCCTCGTGGCGCATTGGCCGCTCGACGCCGGGCCCGACGCGAACTTCAACTACCACGACCGCATCGGCGGCCACATCATGCACGTGTGGCGGTATTACGGGTGGGATTGAAAGCGCCGCGCATGCGGTCAATCTGCAAACTGTTTCAACGAACCCCTGAATCGAACATACTGCTTCTTGTACTTACTATAGGCCTGCTTGTCACGGTAGCGAATACCTAAGATCGTACGCGTGTTTTCGGTACGGATTTCCCTGTATGATCGGCTATACGAACCATCCTTTGCCTGTATGGTCCATAGCGTGATGGTTTCGTCTCCTTTCTTGGAGGTGGATTTGTCGCCCATCGTTTCCGCGACCGGATCAAGCGCAATGTCATGCGCTTCCCCACTCCACTGCGGTGCGAACACATAGAATTCCACCTCGTTTCCCGGTGATCTGAAAAACACACTCTCCGCTCCATTATCTCCAGCCGAAGCGCTCCGCTGCGAAATTCTCACCGTGAAGTTCGCCGGATACCGTATGTTGAACCAGCCGCCGGAGAATGTTTTCTCCTTCACGGATGGCTGGCTGTACGATGACCATGCCGGAATGATGAGCAAGAATAGTGTGAAACACGTTATCAATGATCGACACATCGTGTTGTTCCTGCTTACTCCATGTGCATTGAATACTTTCGCGTTTGTCATCACATTCGCGGCAGCGGTGGCGGTGCCGAGGAGGAGACACCTCCCGGCCGCTGTGGGACACTTGGCCGTGCCGGCACTCGGGCATGTTGTGACAGCAGGATCCGCACTTCCTTCGAAACAGCGGCGATACGAAACGTGACAATGGCAACCTCGTGGATCAACCGCGAAACAAGAATGACGGCAAGCATCCCGAGCAACCCGCCGACGATAAACAATCCGCCGACCTCGCCTCCACGAAGGAGGAAAAACACACCCGCTCCAATGGATATAACGCCGGCAAGTATTGTAAGTATGATGACAAGCCCGTTTACAAGAGTCATCAATACCGGGGTTAATTGCTTTTCGAATTTCCAATCCAGAAAACTAGCCATGGTGCACCTCTGATTTCGCATACTCCGTGCCCGACATTGTCGAGTCAGACAACGTGTCCTTCATGGCGTGAAGATTGTTGTAGATGGCAAACACCACGACTATGGCCTCGAGGATGAGACGAACGATGAGTATTCCAATCAAATACAGCACGATGCTGAAAATAATCTGCATGGTCAACGATTGCTGGTCCACCCAGAATTCGCCGTACATCGAGGCGGACTGGACGATGCTGACAATCATACCGATTGCTCCACCGACAAGATACAAGATAAAGATGACCCGGATCAGAACTGGTGTGAGAAAGCGCTCGAAGCTGAATAAATCCGCAAATCGAAATTTCATGCTGCCCTCCGTTGTGAAATTGTCACTTCCATGTGCAGTATTCGCGTTACCACGCGCTTTGAACTTCTTGAATGATATCAAGTTCGGCGAGGGTCAAGTCCTCATATTTCGAACCTGGAATAACCGATAATATCTCCACTCTGACGCTTCCACTCGCTTCAAAGCCGGGCAATCGGATATATTGCCAATTCGGCGTATCGAGCAGGTCGACTTCCCAAATGCTCCCGCCGGATTGAATACGAATACGTTGAGCACGAGCATTTGCTTCCCATAGAGCAGTGGTTTTGCAATGTCCGTTGAGTATTGCCAATCCCCAACACTCGATCACTCCACTTTCTTCGGGAGTGAACTCAAGCGATTCTCCGACACCGAGGCCGATCGAATTTTCAGCCCACACAGTTCGGGCGTTCATATCATTGAGATGACGGGCGCCGTAGCTCTCTTCGTTTTCGTCCAATACGCTGCTCGCAGTCCAGCGACCCATCAATCCAAGAGTTTCTCCATCTATCTCCAGCGACGGCTCCACCTCGATGACATACTGCTCACTGCCATCCTGCTCATATAGTTCCACATCCGAGGACACGCTGATTTCCGCAATCTCATCACGCAATGCTGCATTGCCTGTGCGGGTATAGACATGGCTGAAGTCGACAAGATAGTCGAAGTTCTTATTGCTTCCTCTCTCTATGACTTCGATTCCGTTTTCAATCCCGCGAATCGATATTTGGTAATCGAAATCATCAGTGCCATGGAGTACACCATCCTTCAGCACCACCTCCATGTCGAGGGAACCTTTGTACGGGCCATCCTCATCCCGCAATCCCGTCGCCGCCTCTCCAGTGACGCGGTAGCGGGAATCATCAACACGTACTATCGAGATGAAGGCAAGCGCGTCGGATCCTCTAAACTCGAAGTTGCCCGAGTAGTCGTTCTCCGAACCATTCATGAGAAAAATCGCGATGAAAATCGCCACCGCAGTCAGAGCGCCCAATCCCGCCATGATGTACCGGCGATTGGGACGTGAAAGAGATGCAGATCGGGCCTCGGAGCGCTCGTGCTCCTTATGCGATGCTGCCGACGCGTTGTCTGCGTTCGGGGGCTTTGGCGCATCCAACCGTGCATCGGATTTCATCGAAGACGGAGTCGACACAGACTGAACGAGGGTGGAGTTGCTATTTGGAGCGGATAGGTCCAACATGTACGGGAATGCTTCTGTAACCGTTTTCCACTGCGGCCAGCCCTCCAACCACACGAGGTGGATGGAATTGACATCCTGATGAACGCGAGATTCAATTTCCCTCAGTGACATCGGGCCGTGATTGGTGTGTCCATCCGAGTAATGCACCGCCAGACGGTCACTACTGATGGGAAGTACCATTCGGGCATCTCGCCAGCTCGGCCAACCCTCGGTCCACACCAGATGCTTCTCAATTGGGTGGCATACGACTCGAGTTATGATATCGTCATCGGACATAATTCCGAATTGCGTAACTCCATCGGAGTAGTGATAGTGCATCAGCGCGCCTCCAGCATTCAATATGTTGTGCGTGTCAATTGTGTTCTATATCAGACCACTGCTTCCCTTGCATCAAGGAATCGGTGGCGGCGTAGTGGACGACGTGGCGACTTCTGTGGACAGTACTGCCTGATTTAGCGCACGTCGAAAAGTGATGACATAGCTTGTGACTGTGGCTGTCGAGGCACCGAACATACTTCCCAGACAACCGGGTTTCACCTGCACGCCAATTGTGTCGACGCGAAAAAATTCCCACCCATCCTGCGCGTTCTCCCTGACAATCGTCTGCAAATACACTGCCGCTTCCTGTCCCTTCGCTTCCTTCATTTTAATGGAAATTGTTGGTGGCACCTGCAGCATACGATATTCATAATGCATGGCAACTCCGAATGTGTTTGACGTTAGATCCTCCGAATCACTGTTTCATTTCGTTCATCAGTGATCCTTTGTAAACGTACCTCGAACATTGCCGTCACTTATCGTGAGTGGTGAAAAGTGCGAAAGCCAAATGCCATCTCGCGAATTGTTTAGCGATTACTTCCCGACGTTTCCGCAGCACGCGTTTGCGTATCTGTCTGCCCCGACGCATTGCGGCGTTACATTTGCTCATTCTAAAAACACCACGGCGGGGAGACGCGCCGCCGCATCTCCCCGCCGAGGGCCGAACGTGCCGCCGAAGTGCAGGCACACAACGCGAACGAGCGCTCGCAGGACGGCGTGCTGAAGGGACGCCCCGCGTACATACGCTCCAGCGTTCCCTTGCGCGCGGCGCATCGCAAAGTGGGGGTGGTGAAGGGTCCGGGCGCCTCGTCCGCCGTCCGCACCCCCGCCGGCCTGTGGATGCAATGCGGCAGCGATCCGATACGGGCCTCACTCGAACGCAGTTACGCGTTGCGTTACTTCAACCATGGCGGCGTGGATGTTCCCGTTCTGCTCGTGATGAATCAGGAAGCCGGCATCGCTCTGTTCTCCGAAAGCTGGTACGTTTCCGGTCTTGCCAGCGTCCGCAACGGCAGCGTGCGGGGATGGAACAGCGTGGTGTTGCGCGTGGACCGCGGGCAGCATACCGAATTGTTCACCAACGGCAGGAAGGTGTCCACGCTCTGGCATGCCGAATTCGCCCGAGGTCCCGGCTACCGCTACGAGGGCTTGCAGTTGGGCATTCACAACGATAAATACAACAACTTCGGTCCGAAATATTACGATCGCTGCGTTCCACAGCTGCGTACGCGGAAAACGTTCACCGATTTCCGCGTTTTCAACAAGCGCATTTCCGATTCCGCCGTCGCGGCCTACACGCGTGGCGAAGCCACTCCCGACGGCCTCGTGGCGCATTGGCCGCTCGACGCCGGGCCCGACGCGAACTTCAACTACCACGACCGCATCGGCGGCCACATCATGCACGTGTGGCGGTATTACGGGTGGGATTGAAGTCAGCGGAAACCGCACAGCGACTCCGTCAACCACGGATTACGCCGATTCTTATGGCCGTTCACACATTTCCAGCATTAATCTGTGATAATCTGTGTGAAATCTGTGCAATCTGTGGTTTTGAAATTCTGTTGATCCGCTCCGACAGTAATCAAGGCACCTGCACCATTTTCATTCTCCCGGGTGTGACGAATGAACATGAAAGACTGTGGTTTTGGACATGTAACGCGGAGGTGATCCCCCCGCGTCGTCGCTACCCGCGGACGATATTGAAATTGAACATCGGCGTCCCGAAGGTGCCGAAGAGGCGCACCCACAGCGGCAGCAGCATTTCGGTGCCGCGGGCTGTGGTGATATCACCCATGTCAATGACGTTCGAAGACTTCCAACCAAACCACTCGCCGAGCAGCGTTGTCACGCGGGCCTTCGCTTCCGCATCGTTGCCGTTGAGAAAAATGACATGGTCCGACGGCAGCAGCGCCGGATTCACCATCAGCGGTGCAGTCAGCGTGTTGAGCGTCTTCACCACGTGGAGGGCGGGAAAGGCACGCTGTATCTGCTCGCCCAACGAATCGGTGTTGCATACGGTGAGCGAAGGCGGGAACCCTTGGGAAAAATCCAGGGGATTCGAGATGTCGATCAGGATTTTCCCATCCAGATTCGACGCGCCAGCACTTTCGAGCGCTGGCAACGAACCGGCACCGGACGTGGCGTTGATCAGGATTTCAGCGCCGCGCGCCACCTCGGCATAGCTGCCGAGTATCGTGCCGGGGTGCTCCTTCAGCCATGCGGAAAATGGTGGATTGCCGAATGCGCCCGGTTCCGTGCGCGAAAGGGTTGCGCCAGGATCGCGCGTGCCGATCAGGACGGCGTTGCCTCTGGCCAGCAGCGAAGCTGCCAGCGCCTGCGCAACCATACCGGTACCGAATATGCCGATGGTCATGAATGCTCTCCTTTCGGGAATGACGGCGCCGCAGCGCCGGAGAAAATGTTGTGGACAGGCCAGCACAACATCCGCGCGGCACAGTGAAGTTCCCCCACTCCCCTCTTCGATGAGCCGCGAGTCTCCACAGCTTCGCCCGGGTTCTCACCGAGCGTATGTCCACAGGCCGCGATCAGTGGAGGCAGCTCGGGCTATTCGTCCGCGCTCGCCCCGAGGATACGCATCTGCTCGCGCACCAGCGCCCGCTCGCCCGCATCGTAGGCCACGGCGGTGAGCACCAATCCCTGCGGCGGAGCGAGCATCGGTGTGCGTGCTCTGTCCCGCGCGTTGAGAATCTGTTCGAAATCCGCTGGCGAGCTTTTCCCACGCCCCACAGCCACCAGACCTCCGACCAATGCGCGCACCATGCCATGCAGAAAGCGGTTGGCCCGAATGGTGAACACACTTGTCGCGCCGTCGCTCTCCCATCGCGCGTCGAACACATAACACCAGGCGTGCTCGAGTTCCGGAGAAAATTTGGAAAAACCCGTGAAGTCGTGCGCGCCGTTCAGTACCCGCACCGCCTGGGCAATGGCAGCATGATCCACGTTGCCGTACAGCATCCAGCGTGTGCTGCGCAGCAAAGCGCAGCGATGATGCGCGATGGTGTACCGGTACATGCGCGATGACGCCGAAAAGCGCGCATGGAAATCCTGCTCCACTTCCTCCACGGCGTGCAGCGCCACATCCTCCGGCAGCCGCGCGTTCAATGCGCGCAGCAAAGTGGAAGGGGGCAACGCGCTCGCGAGATCCACATGCGCCACCTGTCCCGAAGCATGTACACCTGTATCGGTGCGTCCCGCTCCATGTACACGCGCCGATACGCCGCACACGCTCTCCACCGCGTCTTCGAGCACGCCTTGCACCGAGCGCCCGTTGTTCTGCACTTGCCAGCCCACAAAGGCCGATCCGTCGTATTCGATAGTCAGTTTGTAGCGCATATCTGTGGTTTCGATGTCAATGTTTGCTTATCCCAGAGTATGAAGGAATCCGCTTGCTATGGTAAGGAGTGAGGAGTAAAGAGTAAAGCGGGGGCGCCGGTTGTGCGCACTTGCACGCATCGCAGCCCGGGATGATGCAGTGCACTCTTGGCGCAGATTCTGTGGTTTTGAAACTGAGTCGCAATGTGAAACGGGGCTGCCGGACACACGCACCGGCCACGACCAACTTCCAGGATTTCGGACACTCTCTTTACCCAAGCACCTCCAGCATCGCCCGCCTCATCTCCGCCATGCGCGCACGCACTTGCTCGAGCAGTGCATCGCCATGTGGCAGGCCCAGGCTGCGCGCGAGCACACTGCGCTTGTCCTCCTCTCGCGGGAACAGATCGGACGGTGTTTCAAGCAGCACACGCAAGCGCAGTTGCAGGACGCGCAACCAGCCGTGCCCGGCGATCATGTCGCGCAACCTTCGCGCCACCGCTTCATCGGCTTCATCTTCGACACGGTAGGCGCGCCCTTTGCCCGATGCGAGCTGGGCTACCTGCACGGCGAACTCCGCATCCACCAGCCCGCCCGCGGATTTTTTTATGTCAATGAAATCGTTGCGACGGAAGCGATTCTCCGGCTCCATGCTCACGCGCATGCGGAAAATCGCCTTCCGCTGTTCATCGCCGAATTCCATGTTCGCATGCAACGCATCGATGCACGACTCCACGGCCTCCCCCAACGCCGCGTCGCCCGCGGCCACGCGCGCGCGCAGCAGCGACTGCTTCTCCCACAGCGACGCCCGGCGCTCGAGATAGTCGCGCCACGCGCTCAGTGATACCGACAGCGGTGCGCTGCGACCCTCCGGCCGCAAGCGCGCATCCACAACGTACAGCGGCTGCAGCACCGTGCCCTGCATGCGGGCGATGATGTCGGCGGCCGCACGCTGCGGCGCGTCATCGCGAATGCCATCGTCATGGATGAACAGGACGTCCAGGTCCGATCCGGGAATCAGCTCGCGACCGCCGAATTTTCCCAACGCCACGACGACCATCGGCACATCGGTGGGCATGCCGCGACGGAGTATCAGCTCCGCCACCCGGGTGAATTCCTCGCAGCATTGCGCCAGCGTGCCCGCACCCGAAAGGTACGACGCGAGTGCCGCCGTCTCGCTCACGCGACGCAGCGTCGCATCCGGCAAACGCTCGTCCCAACCCGTAAGCAGAAGTTCCAGCGCGAGGGGATCCTGCTCGAGATTACGGAGTTGGGCGGGAGCCAGACTCGCAAGACGCAGCAGCATGCGCCGTACCTCCGCATGCTCCAGCAGCGCGATTATTGCTCCAGTGGCATCGGCCCGGTGGAGGAAGTGTTCGAGCGCGCGCAGGCAGTGCAGAGGCAATGGTTCGTCCAACACCTCCTCGATCAGTTGTCGCCGCACGACCTCCAGCCGTCGGCGATGTGAAGCGTCGCGGCTGCGTGTGGCGCGTCCTTCAACGAGATCGCGCACGATGTCCCGCGCCGCGCCCGCGTCTTCGAAGCCGTCGTAACACAGCGCCGCGCTTCCGTGAACTTCGTGGCCATGGTCGAGAATCTCGTCGCAGCTACTCGCCACTTCGGCGCGAAGCGCCGCCAGCCGCTCTTCGAATGCCACGCGTTCGTCGAAACCCAGCAACCAGGCCATGCGCGCGCGCGCCGCCTCCTGCTCGGGAAGTCGGTGGGTCTGTTTGAACTGGTCGATCTGGACGAGATGTTCGATACGCCGGAAAAACAGATAGGCGTGGCGCAGTCTCGCGCGTTGCTCGGGTGCGAGAATGTCCGCATCCGTCAGCGCGTCGAGCGTGCGCAGGGTGGACGCTGATCGCAGCCGCTCGTGTTCGGTGGCGTGAATGAGCTGCAAGGCCTGCACTGCGAATTCGATATGGCGAATCCCTCCCCGCATATGCTTCACGTTTCTCTCATCACTCCAGCGCTCGGCAAGGCGATCACGGATATCGCGCACGATATCCCCGGGCAAGCGACGCATGCTTCGCGGGAATATGAAGGGCAGGAGACTGTGCAGTGCCGTCGCGCCAAGCCGCGCATCGCCGGCGCACACCCGCGCACGCAGCAACATCTGACGCTCCCAATCGGCTCCTCGGGATTCGTAGTACGCGAGCATGGCCGACAGAGGCATGGCCAGTGCGCCCGCACGTCCGTCGGGACGCAGGCGCAAATCCACGCGATACATCGCACCTTCCGCACCGCCCGCACTCATGATGCGCACGAACTCCGACACCGCGGTACTCATAAGCTGCTGAGCGCTGTCGGCCGCGCAGGCGGCATGATCGCCGTCGTACAGCACCATCAGATCGATGTCCGAGCTGTAGTTCAGTTCACGACCACCCAGTTTTCCCAGAGCGATGATGACGGCGGGAATGGAATGGTCGATACGATGCCGCGCGTGGGCGTGCACGAGCGCTTCTTCCCAGACGATGGCGCAGAGCACATCCGCGAGCGCGCTCAGCTCGCGCAACACCGAGGGCAGGTCGCGAACGCCGAGCACATCTCCCGTGGCGATGCGCAACAGCGCGCGCCGCTGGAATCGGCGCAGGGCTTGCATGCGCCGCTCATGTCCGCCGAACCGTTGCAACATACCGCGCGCATCCGCATCGAGCGCGGCGGCCGCGCGCTCGTCGGAATGTTCGCGCGGATCCAGAAGCCAGCGCAACAGGCCGCTGTCGCGCACCAGCGCGTCGGTGATCCATTCCGATGCGCCGAGCAGCCGCGACATGCCGCGCAGCATCGCGGGATCGCGCAGCACATCCGCCAGCAGCGAGGCCGGGCTGAAACTGGCCTCGATCACGCGATCGAGATGCCGCAGTACGCGTCCCGGATCGGGGACGTGCCGGAGTTCCTCGTCGAGCATGCCCGCGAACAGCGCGGCACCTTGCTCGATAGCCTGCGCGGCACGCAGGAGCAAACCGCGATACAGTGCGATGCATTGCCTCGCATCGTCACAACGTGCCAGCACCTCCGCGGTCGGTTGCAACGCGGAGAGTGCGGCGAGCAGGACTTTTTCACTGTGCGTTCTCGGAATCACGCTGGGAAATTACACTTTTCGGCGATGTTTGACGAGCGCGCAGGCGGGATTTCCGCTGTCTCCGGGATTTCCGGTACCGCGGAGAATTCCAGCGGCACGCCGTTCGCGACGCGTACACCCCGACGTCGTGCGGCGCGCGATCGTTCACTCCCCGCTCCGCCCCGGCACGACGGCGATCTGGCGGCGGGCGTCGGTTTCAAACACGCAGAGATCGGCGTCCACATCCATGCGGGCGCGTTCGATGCCGATCACATGCACACCTGCGCCCCGCTGTTCGTCCAGCAGCACACCGCATTCGCTGCCATGCTCCGAAAACAGCCGCAGACGCACATGCGTGGTGAATGGCAGATGCACGGCCACCAGCAGCACTTCGTCGTTCAGGACAATAATCTCCGACATACCGGGCAACTGCATCGGGCCATGAGAGGCATCACGTTCCATTCCTTCCCGCTGTTCGGCGAGAGCTGCAACCCCTTCGCCCGCGGGCTCGCTCTCGTTGCGCGCACGATCCAGTGCCGTCACCCGCACGTCCCTCCACACACCGTTCAGTGTGGCTGCGGTACTGTCGCCAGGAAGCACGGCGAGCAAAGCAGGCGCCTGATCCTCGGTGGCGCGGCCGTACACGGCATAGAAGCGCACAGCCTCACCATCGCTTGCGGGCAGCGGCGCGTCCCAACCGATCCGTGTCAGGCCTTCGGTCGCGACAATCCGCACCGCGCGCGGCGGATTCGGCGCCACGTTGTCTTTCCACGGCAATGGAGGCGGCAGGCGATGCGAGGCGAAACGGCCGTTCATATCATTGCCGCGCACATGCGCGTAACGGAAAAACGCCACACCGTGCGCACCCGCATTGCGCAGCACATCGATATGCTCGTGCAACCAGGGCTGAATATCCTCCTTGTATGCGGCCACACCGGCCACCACCTGGCGTCCGGACGCACCGCGCACCCAGTCGCGCACCAGTGCTGCAAAATCAATACGACTGCCGCGCGATGGCAGACCCCAATAGATCTGCGGCGTCACATAGTCGTGATAGCCGCCCGCGAGCCATGCGCGGGAATCCTGGAAAATGGCGTTGCGCCCCTCCCAACCGCGCGCGCCCGGCAAACTGGTGTAAATGCCGATCGGCGCCGAACCCACGATAATGCCCGGTCGAAGCATCCCCAGCCGCTGGTACGCGTCGCGTACCAGTGCATTCACGTTGCCGCGGCGCCAGTCATCGCGCGCGCCCGTGCCGTGACGCTTCCAGGTTTCCTCATCGGCGAAGTCCCGCTCGGGATAGCGGCAATAGTCAAAGTGGATACCATCCACATCGTAGCGGCGCACCAGGTCCTCCATCACGCGCAAGGTGTACTCGCGCGCTTCGGGTATGCCCGGATCCAACCAGAGATCGTCGCCATGCCTTTTCACCCAGTCCGGATGCGCGTGAGCGAGATGCGCCGGTGTGGAACGCGGCGGCATGCCCGCACTCCACACGCGAAATACATTGAACCAGGCGTGCAACTCCATACCACGTGCATGCGCCTCTCGAATGGCGAAATCCAGTGGATCCCAGCCCGGATCGCGTCCCAATTCCCCTGTCAGCTCCGACGCCCAGGGCTCGATAGCCGAGCGATACATCGCATTGCCGCGTGAACGCACCTGGAAAAGCACCACGTTGTAATGGCGTTTCCGCATATCGTCCAGAATGTCCCGCAACGCCTGCTGCTGCGCGGCCACATTTCCCCGGAGCGACGACGCCGGCCAATCCAATCCCAACAGTGTGGTAAGCCACACCGCGCGCACTTCCCTGTCGCGCGGCAACGCCTCGCCACCGCCGGCTCGCAATGGAACGGCACAGAGCATCAGCGCGATCAACAGCGGCGCGCGCATCATGCCTCAGCGCGTGATGGTCAAGGTCTGAATGCCCCGCGCGCGCAGCGAATCCTCGCGATGCTTCTTCAGCGCATTGCGATACGACATGCGCGCCCGCGCGGAGAGCGGATTGCCCTCGTGCGCGCGCTGCAACAGGGGCAACGCGCCCCACATGTTGCCCTGCGCGGCGTACACATCACCCAAGGGCACCATGGCGGGTGCGTAGTCCGGATCGAAGTTCAACGCCTGCTGCAAGAATTCCACTGCACGCGACGTGTCTCCCATCTCCAGCAGGGACAGACCCAGCAGCGTGTTGGTGCGTGAGGATACCGGATCCTCTTTGAACGATTGCTCCAGAGTCTGATATGCCTCGCGGAAGCGCCGCTGTCCCATCAGCGCGGCCGCCTGCATGTTCAATGCGCTCGCCCGCTGCGACATGATGTGCGTTTTGCGTTCAGTGAAAGGAAACACTTCCGTCACCTGCGGTGCATTGGGGTCGCTGCGCCAACCGGCGGAGACGTTCACCACTTCAAAGCGGTCGCGCTGCGTGGCGATGTACGTCACCTGCGTTTGCTTCAACACCCCCACCAGTGCTGTGAGATTGCCTATGGCGGGAATCACCGCCGGCGATACCGAACCCGTCATGTCCACCACCGAGCGCTGCCCGAAAAAGCCCACCGCGCCGGGGAAATGCGTCGCGATGCGCGCATCCACGGGAGTGTTCGCCGCTATCCACTGCGCCGCCGCCACCGTGCGGTCGTTGCTGTCGCGCACCATGCGCAAATGCGCCGCACGCATCGGACCCCAATCCACCACCGCCATTACCACCGCTCCGCCCAGCACCAACACTGCCGCGATACCCAGCAGGACGCGGATGGGCGTCACCGACAGCAGCCAGCTCAACGAGCGCCAGGCGCTGTGTAGTCCCCATACCGCCAGCATGAGGAAAAATGGCAGCAAAGGGTACAGCGTATGCATGCTGCGGAGAAAGGGAAACAGCACGCCGTAGGCGAGAATCGCCCCCAGCATGTACGCCGCGGCCATCAACAGCGGCGCGGGCCGCCGCCGCCGCACCGCCGGCACGAGCAATGCCAAGCCATACACGGCGAACAGCAGCAGCACCGCGTGCATGGAGGAAATGAAGAAGCGCCACACATCCGCCACATAGGCGCTCTCCGCGCCGGCGTACCAGGCGAGATTGGCTGCCACGGGATGCGGCAGCATGCTTCCACCCGTGGCGAGATTGAACAGCACGTAGCCAACAAGCAACAGCACGTACAACACGCCACCAAGCACCGTGTCGCGACGCGATGCCGGAGCCGCCGCGGAGGCCTCGTCTCGCCGCATCATCGTATGATGGTACAACAGGTGCAGCACTGCGGCCAGGAAAAACACCAGCGCATCCACGCGCAGCCACAGCGCCAATCCGGCAAAGATGAAAAATCCCAGCGGCTTGCGCGAGAAATACGCCAGCATCGATGCCAGCAGCAGCGCCACATACGGCATGGTGGCCAGGCCCGCCACCGCGGCACTGGGCGAAAGCGGCGACAGCACAAACAGCGCCGCCACCACGATGGCGATGCGCTGCTCGTCCGCGAACACCAATAGACACAGCCGGAACAGCAGCACCGCGGCGGCAGCGAAGGACAGCATCCCGATCACCACGGCAACATCCGCCGTCACACCGAACAGCAAGCCCGGCAGCGCCGTCAGCAGCACCAGCAGCGGCGCCGTGCTTCCGGCTGAGGCGGGATCGGCGACATGCAGGCTGTACACGCCGTGTTCGACCAGTGTGCGCGCATAGGCGAGTACGACCCAGGCCTCGTCGAAAGGAAAGCCCGTTGCGCCCGCCTGCGTGGACATGGGCAGCCAGTATGCCGCGCCCGCCGCCAGCGCCGCCAGCGCAAGCAGCGCCGATACCACCGTGCGCTGTGTGGAAGTGCTTCGCCAGGGAGTGGGGCGGGGCCGCGTGGCCGCCGTCGTCGTCGTTTTTGCTGCCATGAATGCTTCGGATGTGAATTGCACAACACAATCAACCTTGAAATATACCATTGCGAAGCAGTTGCCTCCCAACGTTTCCGCCATGGCACCTGTTCCCGCCATGGCACCGGCGGCGTGCATTGCATCTCCCGAGCGCCCTGCGTAGTTTTCCCTCCGCACCATTCGGGGAATCACACGCTGTCCACCACCAACGATATAGCGCTGCACACACTGTCCATCACCACGCTTCCTGGCGTGGGCTCCCATCGCGCGCGCGTGTTGCATGAGCATGGTATCGACACGGTGTTCGATCTCCTGCACTATTATCCGCGACGCTATCTGGATCGCAGCACCATCGTCCGCATCGCCGATATACATGGCCATGCGGGCGACACGGTAACGGTGATCGGTGTGGTATCCGACACGGCCATGCTCACCGCACGGCGCAAGCGGCTGGTGGTGACGCTGCGCGATGGCCGGGGCAGCATGGAGGCGGTGTTTTTCCAGGGCTTGCAGTACTGGCAGGAGGCCTTTCGCGTGGGCGAAACCATCGCCATCTCGGGCGAGGTGCAGTTCTATGGCCGGCGCGCCAGCATGGTGCATCCCGACATCGATCGCTTGCAGGACGAGGAGTCGCTGGATTTTATCAACACCGGCGGCATCGTGCCCGTGTATCCTTCCAGCGCGGCATTGGAGAAGGTGGGGCTCAACCGCCACGGCGGCTTTCGCAAGCTGATGCAGCATGCGTTGAGGCAGCTCGACGCGGTGCGCGACCATTTTTCCGACGAGCAGTTGCGGGAACTGCGTCTGCCCGGCCTGCGCGACGCGCTCGAACATATTCACCGTCCCGCATCGGCCGAAGCCCTTGCAGCCGCGCGCGAACGGTTGATTTTCGACGAATTTTTCCTGCTTTCCCTGCGCCTGGCCTTGCGACGCCGCCGCGCGGACACCGTGTTGCCTGGTATCGCCTTCACCGGCGAAAGTCCCGCCGCCCGGCAGTTGCTCGCATCCCTCCCGTTCGAACTCACCGCGGCACAGCGGCGCGTGATTCGCGATATCGTGGGAGATATGCGTGCGGCACAGCCGATGAACCGATTGCTGCAAGGCGATGTGGGATCGGGCAAAACCATCGTCGCCCTGCTCGCCGCGCTGCTGGCGGTGGACAACGGCTATCAATGCGCGCTCATGGTGCCCACCGAGGTGCTGGCCGAGCAGCATTACCGCACACTTACCACGCTGGTCAACGACCTCCGCGTACGCATCGCGCTGCTCACCGGACAGCAGACGGCTTCGGAACGCGGCGCATTGCACGCCGCCATCGCGGGTGGCGCCGTGGATATTGTTGTGGGCACGCATGCGCTGATTCAGGATCAGGTGGATTTTCCCCGCCTCGGACTGGTGATTATCGACGAGCAGCACCGCTTCGGCGTCATGCAGCGCGCTTCGCTGCGGATGAAAGGCGCGACGCCGGACGTGCTGGTGATGACCGCCACGCCCATACCGCGCACCTTGTCGATGACGCTGTACGGCGATCTCGACGTTTCGGTCATCGATGAATTACCCGCGCATCGCAAACCCGTGCGGACAGCCATACGCTTCGAGGAGGATCGCGAGGCGGTGGAAAGTTTCGTTCTTGACGAGGTGCGGCGTGGCAGTCAGGCCTATATTGTATTGCCGTTGGTGAGCGAATCGGAGCATGTGGATCTCAAAGCCGCCACCATCGAGTACGAGCGCTTGACGACGACGGTATTTTCGTCGCTGCGTGTGGGTTTGCTGCACGGGCAAATGAAGGGCGACGAAAAGGACGAGGTGATGCAACGTTTCAAACGGCACGAGCTGGATGTGCTGGTATCCACCACGGTGATCGAGGTGGGCGTGGATGTACCCAATGCCACGGTGATGCTCATCGAGCATGCCGAGCGCTTCGGCCTGGCGCAGTTGCATCAGTTGCGAGGCCGCGTTGGCCGGGGCGACAAACAGTCGTGGTGCATTCTCATGACAGAGAAGCGCCTGTATTTCGCGGGCACCACATTCGCGGGCGATCAACGGCAGGTGTCGGATTTGCGGCGCCGCCTCGATACCATGCGCGAGAGCAACGACGGCTTCCACATCGCCGAGGTGGATATGCTGATTCGCGGACCGGGCGACCTCTGGGGCACACAGCAAAGCGGTTTTCCCGAATTTCGTATCGCGAATTTGCTCGAGCACGGACACATACTCACGCGCGCGCGCGATCTCGCGTTCGACATCATCGAGCGCGATCCGCAATTGCGGCTGCCCGCACACGCCGCGATACGCGAGCAGCTCGGACCCCGGCTGCGCGACGCCGAAGCACTGGCAGGCATTTCCTGACGACACATTATTGTTCGCGACACACCCGCAACGGAGCAGGCATGTACATTTACGGAAGAAATCCCATCGTCGAAGCCATACGCGCGGGTAAAACCATCGCGAAAATCTTCCTCCGCTTCGGTGTACACGGCAATGCCGTGGAAGAAGTGCGCCGTCACGCGCGCGAACATGGCATACAGATTCTGGAATTGCCCCGGCAGAAATTCGACCGTCTCGGCAACACCACGGATTCTCAAGGCATCGTGGCACTGATCGAGGAAGCGCTGCTGATCACGCTCGACGAGTTGCTTGCCTTGCGCCACGAACAGGATCCGCCGTTCTTCATCGCAGTGGACGGCGTGACCGATCCCCGCAATCTCGGCGCCATCCTGCGCTCGGCCGAATGCGCTGGTGCGCACGGCGTGATTCTGCCCCAGCGCGACTCCTCGCCCATCACCGACACCGTGATGAAAACCTCCGCCGGGGCCACCGCGCATCTCCCCATCGCGCGCGTGGGCAATCTGCATCAAGCCCTGCTGCGCCTGAAGGACGAGGACATCTGGATTGCCGGTCTCGACGCGGACGGCGATACCGATTTGCTGGCCTTGGACGGCTACCGGCCCCTCTGCCTCGTGGTGGGCAGCGAGGGCAAAGGCCTGCGCCGCCTGACGCGCGACACCTGCGACGCCCTGTTGCGCATTCCCATGTGGGGACGCATCTCCTCGCTCAACGCCTCCGTAGCCGCCGCGCTCGCCCTGTACGAAATCCGTCGCACCCGCCTCTGACGCGCCCGCACCCCGTCGCGAGCCACCTCCCCCTGCCCCCTCCACCAAGGCGCCCGGCGGGTGGTGGTGGGTGCGTGGAATCGCCGTCATGTATTTTCAAACAGAAAATGCGACGAAGTATTGTTCATCATTGCGAGATGCGAGTAGCCGGCATCGAAAATGTTGAGAGAAGGATATGAGCATATCCCGGTACTTGAAGGTCACGAAAACAGTCCTTCCTACGTGTTCCGCATAGTAGTGCCCGCATCGCGCTTCGCAGGGGGCAACCCCTTCCCTCCGCATCGAAACCTCGGCCCGCATTGACCATTGTCAATAGTTCCGTATCTTTATCGTCTGACCATTCGGTATCCAGAATGACGACCATGACTCATACACGACGGAACACCATACTCAGCGGCATGCGGCCCACCGGCAAACTGCACCTCGGACACTGGGCGGGCGCGCTCGAGAACTGGGTGCAACTGCAGGAACTGTACAACAACTACCATCTCGTGGCCGATTACCATGTGCTGACCACCACGCTGGAAACGTCTTCCATCGCGCAGGACACCGTGGACATGGTCATCGACTGGCTGGCCGCCGGCATCGATCCGCAGCGCAGTCCCATCTTCCGCCAGTCGCAGGTCAAGGAGCACACCGAGCTGCATCTGCTGTTCTCCATGCTCATCACCAAGAATCGTCTCGAACGCAATCCTTCCATCAAGGAGCAGGTGCGTGATCTCGAGATCGAGAACATCACCTACGGCCATCTGGGCTATCCCGTGCTGCAAGCGGCCGACATTCTGCTGTACCGCGCCGATCTCGTTCCCGTGGGCGAGGATCAGCTTTCGCATGTGGAAATCACACGCGAAATCGCGCGGCGCTTCAATGCGCAGTACGGCGAGGTCTTTCCCGAACCCAGCCACAAATTGACCAAATTCGCGCGGCTGCCGGGCCTGGATGGCAAGGACAGGAAAATGTCCAAATCCGCGGGCAACACCCTGCTGCTGCAGGACGAACCCGCCGAAGTGTGGGAAAAATTGCGCAAGGCTCCGACCGACACACAGAAAATCCGCCGCAACGATCCCGGCCGGCCCGATGTGTGTCTCGTGTTCACCTATCACGAGAAATTCAACGCCGAGGAAGTGCCTGAAATACGCTCGGGCTGCGAATCCGGCGCGCTCGGCTGTGTGGACTGCAAGAAGCGCTGCGCCGCGCGGCTGGATGCATTTCTCGCGCCGCATATCGCCAGGCGCAAGGAGTACGAAGCCCATCCGCAACGCGTGCTCGACATTCTCGACGATGGTGAAAGCCGCGCACGCGAAGTGGCGCGGGATACGATGCGCGCCGTGCGCGAGGCAATGAAGCTGGGTTGACCGTGAGCGGATTCAAGATCAGAATACCGGACTTCGAAGGTCCGCTCGACCTGTTGCTCTTCTTCATCAAGCGCGACGAACTCGACATTTACAACATTCCCATCGCCTACATCACGCAGGAATTCCTTTCCTACATCCGCGTGATGCAGATGCTGGATCTCGAACTCGCGGGCGATTTTATCGTGATGGCGGCCACACTCATGCAGGTCAAGGCCCGCATGCTGCTGCCGCGCGCCGAGGTGGAGGAAGGCGAGGAGGAAATCGATCCCCGCGCCGAACTCACCCAGCGCCTGCTCGAATACAAACGCTTCAAGGAAAGCGCCTTCGATTTGCAGAAACTCGAACTCGATCAGCGCGATCGCTATTTCCGCTCGCTGTTCAAGTTCGATGTGCGCAAGGCAGCGGTGAACGAGGACGAGGACATCCTCGAGGATGTCACCATGTTCCATCTGCTCCGCGCATTCCAGAAGGCCATCACCAACATTCCGGTGAAAACCGTGCACGAGGTGCAGGCCATTCCCTGGTCCATCGAGGCGCAGGCCGTGTGGCTCATGGATCGCTTCGGAAAACGCGCGCGCTTCCATTTCACCGAAATTCTGCTCGAAATGACGGAACGCGTGCAAGTGGTGGTGACCTTCATCGCCTTGCTCGAACTCATCCGCGCCCAGCGCGTGCGCGTGGTGATTCATGCGCAATTCAACGACTTCGACATCATCCGCAACGACGGCGACGCCGCGCCCGACGAGCCCCGCACCGAGAACACGGACATCGAAGAAGCCGACGCGCCGGACGACATCGCAGCCGCCACCGCGCACATGCAACGCGCGGACGAGAAACTTACGCCGGAGCGCCCGCACGCTCACGACGCAACGATTACCGCTTCTCCAGAGACGAACACCATGGCCGCACTTCCACCGGAAATTCACACGGGCTCGGCGCATCCCGAAGGCCGCGATCTGCCTATCCCCGATTTCGACCTCGATGCTCCCATCGACGACGTGCCCATCGACCTCCCCGGCGAGCAAATCCACGACACGCCGCGTAGCGCCGACGAAAGCATGCCCGACGGCAGCATCGTCGAAAGCGAAACAGGCGAAGCCGCCACGCGCGACTCCCTGGAGCAAACCATCGACGACACCGAACGCGACATACCGCACGGCGATCTCGACGCCCCCATCGCTCCCGCCGACACCGATGCCGGCAGTCTCGCCGATGAGCGGGGCCTTGCTGTGCGCGTGGAGTACGGCGACGAGGACATTCCCGTGATCGGCCTTGTCGAACACGATACTCCGAGCGACATCCCGGTCACCGAATTCATCGACGACGACCAGGATATTCCCGACACATCGAATCCCGCATAGCACGACGAACAGCATCCCACGCCATGAAGCAGACGGAACACGACATCGAACCCACGGAATCCCTTCCCGAACTGTCCGCAACCCCGGACGCCGACGCTACTCAGCCCGTGGACGACGCGCCGGTGACAAGCGACACTCCCGATGCCCCCGAGGGTACGGCCGACAGCATTGACGGGAACGTCATGTCATCAGAGACGGATGAGCGCGGCGCGGCCGAAGCGCGCGACGATGCGGGGGATGCCGAGGACGCGGTCGATCCCGAACAGGACGCGGAATTCGAGGGCATTCTCGAGGCATTGATTTTCGCTTCCGACGAACCGCTCACGTTCAAACAGATCAAGGAATTGCTGGCGCCGGAACAAGCCGACGAGGACGAAGGGCAGCAGCCGGGACGCGCATCGCGCCGTCGACCGCGTCTGACAATCACGCGTGTCAAACGCATCGTCGACACGCTCAACCTCCGCTACGAGGAGAGTGGCCGCGCCTTCCGCATCATCGAGGTGTCGGGGGGCTTCGCGTTCCAAACCACTGCCGAATACGGCGCATGGGTGGGGCGCCTTTTTGCCGAGCGCTCGCGCCGCCGTCTCACACAATCCGCCCTCGAGACGCTCGCCATCATCGCCTTCAAACAGCCCATCAGCAAGCCGGCCATCGAGGGCATCCGCGGCGTCAACGCCGACCATGTGGTGAAATCCCTGCTCGAACGCAACCTGATTTCCATCGTTGGCCGGGAAGACAGCCCCGGGCGCCCGCTGTTGTACGGCACCACCAAGACCTTCCTGAAACATTTCGGACTGAGCAGTATCAACGATTTGCCCAAACCGCGTGAAATCAGTGAACTGCTGTCTTCGGACGACGATCTTGCCTCCAATCCCATCGAGGAAATGGATCCCGAACAGGCGATGAAGCTGTCGGATATGTCCTCGCAAGAACTCGAGCGCCTCTTCGACACAGCGCGCATCAAGGGCGCCGAAAGCAACGCCGATGCGGACAGCGCAGCGGAAGACGACAACGCAGCGGATGCCGATGACACGCCGACCGACGACGACGCCAATGCCCGTCTGCGCGTGACACTCGATACCGGCGAGACGGAGGAACCTTCCCTCGACGGCGAACGCTCTGCCGAAATGGCTGGGACTGCCGTCGCCGCGGAAGATGATACTGTGATCGACACTGCTCCGGATGCATCCGCATTGGATGAAATTCCCGAGGAGTTGCGCCTCTACGAGCAACTCATGCGCGATGCCAATGGCGCGAGCAACGACGCGCACAGCCCTATCGACGACGGAGAGGGCGACCCCTTCGGCGAAGAGGAAGACGATAACGACGACAATCCGCTCGACCGTGTCGACGAGGATGAGGAAGATGACGAGAACGAGTTCGCGGACGATGACTCCGACATCGGCGGCGATCCCTTCGCCCGCGAAGAGGAAGAGTTCGCGAATGGAGACGTGGAAGCAGACATCGAGGTGGAAAATCCCTTCGATGAGGACGCACCGGATGAGGACGAGGAGCAGCGCTGATGGCCGAGCAGGGTGGAGACAATAAGGGAAAACGACGCGGTAAACCGCGCGGAAATGACAGAAATACATCCCGTCCCGGCGGTGCCCGCTCCGAAGGTCCACGTGCAGGTGGCGCTCGAGCTGGTGGATCGCGTCCCGGTGGCTCGCGCCCCGGTGGCTCGCGCCCCGGTGGCTCGCGCCCCGGTGGTGGCCGTCCTGGTGGCTCGCGCCCCGAGGGCTCACGGTCCGAAGGGTGGCGCTCCGAAGGTCCGCGTCCCGGCGGCGGGCGTCCTGGTGGTTCCCGCCCCGGCGGTGGTCGTCCCGGTGGCTCGCGCCCCGAGGGCTCACGGTCTGAAGGGTGGCGCTCCGAAGGTCCGCGTCCCGGTGGTGGACGTCCCGGTGGCTCGCGCCCCGAAGGCTCACGGTCTGAAGGTTGGCGCTCCGAAGGTCCGCGTCCCGGTGGTGGACGTCCCGGTGGCTCGCGCCCTGGTGGTGGACGTCCCGGTGGCTCGCGCCCCGAGGGTTCACGGTCTGAAGGCTGGCGCTCCGAAGGTTCGCGTCCCGGTGGTGGACGCCCCGGTGGCTCGCGCCCTGGTGGTGGTCGTCCTGGTGGCTCGCGTCCCGAGGGCTCACGGTCTGATGGGTGGCGCTCCGAAGGTTCGCGTCCCGGTGGTGGACGCCCCGGTGGCTCGCGCCCTGGTGGTGGTCGGCCCGGAGGATCACGACCTGGTGGCGGTCGTCCCGGCGGTGAGCGGCCCGGTGGCGGCCGTCCCGGCGGTGAGCGTTATGACGGCTCGCGTCCAGAAGGCACGCGCTCCGATAGTTGGCGTTATGAGGGTTCGAAGCCCGGTGGAGGAAAAGTCTACCGTCGTAAGCAAAGCGGCGACGAAGGATCAACACATCGATCACAGCGCGATGACCACAGCGATCGCGAGCTTCGCCGTGGCGGCGACGAGCATCGTGGCGACCGTGAACTTCGCCGTGGCGGCGACGGGCATCGTGGCGACCGTGAGCTTCGCCGTGGCGGCGACGAGCATCGTGGCGACCGTGAACTTCGCCGTGGCG